>OGFF01000177.1_pt1 | contig 95368 bp, 87 predicted proteins | sample 1570751 | NCBI WGS metagenome assembly OGFF01 (sample SAMEA2581951, study PRJEB24529) | metagenome | biome: Human gut stool | place: China | collected 2011 | reverse complement strand
TTTTGTGGTTCTGTTGTTGCCAAAATAAATTTTACATGTTCTGGTGGTTCTTCTAATGTTTTTAATAATGCATTAAATGCACCTTGTGATAACATGTGAACTTCATCTATTATATAAACTCTATATTTTGCTTTCGTTGGTAAAAAATTAACTTCTTCTCTTATTGAACGTATATCTTCAACACTATTATTTGAAGCAGCATCCATTTCTACTATGTCTGTTAATGATCCATCTAGTGCCGCTTTACATATTTCACATTCATTACATGGTTCTCCATCTTGTGGATTTAAACAGTTTACAGCTCTAGCTAATACTTTTGCTGATGTTGTTTTTCCTGTTCCTCTGACACCATTAAATAAATACGCATGCCCTACTCTATTCGCAATTATTTGATTTCTTAAAGTTCTTGTTATATGTTCCTGACCTACCATTTCTGAAAATGTTTGTGGTCTGAACTTTCTATAAAGAGCTGTGTACCCCATATTTTCACATCCTTTATATAAAAAATGATATGAATTCTAATCTCTCTATGGAAAACAACTCCCACATAAAAGTATCTACTTATTGCTGCTTCCTCCCGGACCTGACAAGGTTCATAGGCTTTTATTGAGTTTGCTTTCCATACAGAGGTTAGCTCTCATACCCTCCATATTATACAATGCAATTTTTGTTTTTGCAAGTAATTTATTAAAGTTTTTTAATTTTCTATTCTTTTAAAAATAAGATTATTAAATTCAGTTAATTCTATTCCAGCTACTCCTTTTTCTATAACCTCTTTGGCTGGAATATCAATTTGTATATTAGTTTGATATTTTCTGTTTGTTGTTAATGTTATTATAAAATCAAATGAAATAGTTGTTTTTATATTTTCTTCTTTTATATTTGTTAATTGTAATAATTTTCCATAATCAACTTCTTCATTTTCATTAGAAATATAATTTGATAAATTATTAATTGCATATCTAAATGCGATTATTCCACCTTGATTAGAAATTTTTTGTTGCTTAATATTTGATTCCATCTCACCTGTGTATACTATTTCTTCTGTTTCATTTTCATTTGTATTTTTAAACATTACTTTTTCATCTTCAACTGGTTTGTATATTTTAGTTTCTCCAATTGAATCTGTTTTATTAATTTTTATATTATTTATAGTTACATCTTTTATTATTTCAGTTTTATTGTATCTTGAATTTTTTTCCAAATATATATATATATCATTATTTTCCGAAACATTAAAATTCCATTTTTCTTGATGACCTTCATTTTCTATTCCATTTATACTTTGAGCTATAGCTATTTTTGTTATTTCAAATGGTATATTAGTCTCTCCTTGAACTTCATATTTTAATATATATATTCCTATACCACATAATATTGCAAATATTATTACTATAAAAATAATTCTATTAATTATCTTTTGAGTTGATTTTTTATACATTTTTATTTTTTCTTAACTCCTTAAAAAATTGTTTCAATATATTTTCACATTCAGTTTGCATTATATTTTTTTCATATTCTACTTTGTGATTAAATGTAAAATCTTCAAATAAATTTAACACTGATCCAACTGCTCCTGTTTTATTATCTGATGTTCCATAATATACTTTTTTTATTCTTGAATTAATTATTGCTCCAGCACACATAGAACATGGTTCTAATGTTACATACATTTCACAGTCTAATAATCTCCATGATTTTAGTTTTTGGCTTGCTTTTTGTATTGCTATTATTTCTGCATGTTTTGTTGTATCTGTTTTTGTTTCTTTTTGATTATATCCTCTTGCTATTATTTTTCCATCTTTTACTATTACTGCTCCTACTGGTACCTCTAATTTGTTGTATGCTTTTTTTGCTTCTTTTAAAGCTTCTTTCATGAATTTTTCTTCCATTTATACCTCTCAACTTACATTAATATATTCTTTAATGTTTTATATAAAAATTCATATGTAAATATTTAGACAGCAACTTTATAATTTATACTTATTAAAAAATATACCAATATTATATTAACCACAAAAATTACAATTGGAAAAAGTACATCTGTTTTTTTATTATATATTTTTTTGTTGTACATCTTTCGTATGTATATTATTGTTATACACACATTTATTATTAAAAATGGAATCATTTTATACATCGAACTTTTAAATACTTCAATTTCAGGAGCCAATCTTTCTTCTAAAGGATATGTTGGCATATAATTTAACCATATTGCAGTATTACCATATATTAAAAATTTCATACTGATATTAAATATTATAAGAATTATTCCAGTTAAACAATTATATTTTATTTTATCTTTTTTCATATTTATTTTTTCCTTAAATTTTTATTGGTGTTCCTAGGCGGACTCGAACCACCATCGGTCGCTTAGGAGGCGACTGCTCTATCCTGCTGAGCTATAAGAACATTTCTTTTACATTATACTTCATTGCTTTTATTTTGTAAACCTTTTTTTGTCTCTTTATTGATTAATTGTGAAAAATGATTTATAATATTTAAGATTTATAAATTGTTTGGAGGTTTTATATGCAACATATTTTAAGTAAGATGAGAAAAGCTATAGAAGACTATAATATGATAGATGAAGGAGATAAAATTGCTGTTTGTTTATCAGGTGGAAAAGATTCAATTACAATGCTAAATGGTTTAAAGGCTTTACAAAGATTTTATCCTAAACATTTTGATTTAATTGCTATCACAGTTAATCCAGGATTTGAAAACTTTAATAAAGATATTCTTCAAAAAAATTGTGATGAAATTGGTGTTCCTCTTTTTATTGAAGATACTCAAATTAAAGAAATTGTTTTTGATGTTAGAAAAGAAAAAAATCCTTGCTCTTTATGTGCTAATTTGCGTAGGGGTCTAATCAATTCTGTTGCCCAAAGAGAGGGATGTAACAAAATTGCTTTAGGTCACAATCTAGATGATGTAATTGAAACTTTTATAATGAATTTAAAATATGCTGGAAATATTTCAACTTTTTCACCAAAAAGTTATATGGACAGAAGTGGTATTACAATGATTAGACCTTTGATTTTATTAACTGAAAAAGATACAAATCACTTTGTAAAAAAATACAACAAACAAGTTATGCCTAAAGTTTGTCCAATGGATGAAAATACAAAAAGAGAAGATATAAAAGCTGAAATTTTTGCTTGGCAAAAAGAAATTCCTACAATTAAGGCTAATTTATTTGGTGCTATTTCTAGAAATATTGATGGATGGAAAAAAAGTATGTAATGCATATTTGCTTACATACTTTCTTAAAATTTATTTTACTAATCTTACCATTGCATCTTTTAATTCTTCTAAGTCTTTTTCTGCAGATTCCATACTATCTGCTTTTACACCCATATACAATTTTATTTTTGGTTCTGTTCCAGAAGGTCTTACACAACACCAAGCATTATTTTCTAATTCATAATATAAAACATTTGATTTTGGTAATCCTGTTTTTCTTTGTTCTCCTGTCACTAAGTTTTTAATTTCATCAAGTTCAACATCTTTAAATTCAATTACTTTATATTTTCCAATCTTCTCTGGTAAATTATTTCTCATATTTGTCATCATAGACTTTATTTTTTCAGCTCCATCAGCACCTTCTAATACTATTGAAACTTGATCTTCTTTATAGAATCCATATTTTTCATAAATTTTCATCATTTGATCCCATAAAGTCATTCCTTTTGATTTATAGTATGCAGCAGCCTCGCACAATGACATTACTGCAGAAATACCATCTTTATCTCTTGCATAATCTCCAATTAAGCATCCATAACTTTCTTCAAATCCAAATACATAAGTTTTATCTTTCTTTTCTTCTGCTTTTTTTATAACTGCTCCTATATTTTTAAATCCTGTTAAAACTTCAATACACTCCAATCCGTAGTTTTTTGCAATTGCTTTAGCTAGTTCAGATGATACAATTGTAGTTATAAACATTCCATTTGCTGGTAATAATCCTTTTTCTTTCATTTGAGAAATTCTATATTCTGCAATCAATAATGCTGACATATTTCCTGTATATGTCATATATTCTCCTGTTTTTGTATCTTTTGCATATATTCCAAGTCTATCTGCATCTGGATCATTTGCAAGAACAACATCAGCATCTACTTTTTTGGCTAACTCTAATGCTAATTTAAATGCTTTTTTGTCTTCAGGGTTAGGGTAATCTACTGTTGGGAAATTTCCATCTGGTTTTTCTTGTTCTGGAACTACATATACATTTTCAAATCCTAATTCTTTTAATACTCTTGATGTTACTGTATTTCCAGTTCCATGTAATGGTGTATAAACTATTTTTAACTTTTTTCCTTCTTCTTTTACAATTTCAGGATTTAATACTAAACTTTTTAAAGTATTTATATATTTATCATCCATTTCTGTTCCAACAACATTAAATAATCCTTTATTTACCGCTTCTTCTTTGCTTATATTTTTTATTTCTTTAAAATCTGAAATAGCTCTTACTTTTGCTATTATATCTTTATCTCTTGGTGCAACAATTTGTGAACCATCATCCCAGTAAACCTTATATCCGTTATATTTTGGAGGATTGTGACTAGCTGTTATCATTATTCCTGCTGTACATCCTAATTGTCTTACGGCAAATGATAATTCTGGAACTGGTCTTAATTTTTCAAATAAATATGTTTTTATTCCATTTGCATTTAAAATTAAAGCTGTTTGTAAACTAAATTCATCTGACATTCTTCTTGAGTCATAACTAATTGCAACGCCTTTATCTTGTGTTCCTTGTTCTATTATGTAATTAGCTAATCCTTGTGTTGCTTTTCCAACTGTATATTTATTCATTCTGTTTGTTCCCATTCCTATTACACCACGTAAACCTGCTGTACCAAATTCAAGTTCTTTATAAAATCTATCTTTTATTTCCTCATCATTTCCTTTTATCTCTAGTAATTCTTTTTTTGTTTCTTCATCAAATGCTGGTTCTGTACACCATCTTTCATATTCTTTTAAATAATCCATCTTTATTCTTCCTTTCGTATTTATTAAAAAAGCTACTGATTTTAAACCAGTAGCAATATTATATATTATTTTAAATTATAGAATTTTCTATATAGCTCTCTTGCTGTTTCTGGGCTATCTGTTCCTGTTGCATTTTTTACAGGAGCAAATTCTTCTTCCCTTTTTACTCTTAATATAGCCATATCATCTAATTCTCCAAAAGCATCAAATAGAAATGCTTCAAATTTGTATGCATTTGGTCCATCTGGTACTACTTTATTTCCATCTTTATCTATATATGTTGCTTTTTTAAAAGCTGTATGGTATGGTAATGGTTTATTTCCCATTCTTTCAATTGCATCAATATTAAATAAATTACACAAAATATGAGATTCTCCAAAAACAAGTTCTCCATTATCGTCAACTTGTTCTGACATATCATCAGGTATTTCAGTATATTCAATTACTGATGGTCTTCCATTTTTCTTGCAAAAAACTCCAACCTTTTCTTTTGGGTTTGCTTTTACTACAGATTTTCCTGCTGCAGTTACTTTTTTATCTATGGCAATTCCCATAAGTACAGGATCTACCATTTTCACTAAGCAATTATCAACTCCACCAATAAATACCCATTCAACGCCTAATTCTCTCATTTTTTTAGTCATTCCATTTTTTACTAATGCTTCATATATTCCACCATGACCATTTGCAGCTTCTTTTACAAGTCCATCTTCACCAATTAATATTTTTCCTTCCATATCAACCATTGGTAATTCTTCTTGAATAAAGAAAAACAAATTTTTATCTTTTTCATATCCAAAATTTCTATTCTTAGCAAAGAATTCAATTGTGTCATTATTATTTTCTCTACTTGTCATTATAAACCATGGAATTGTAACTCCATACTTACGGCCTTGCTCTTTTAAACCATCACTTAATAATTCAAATAATGATTTATGTGATTCTAATCCAATATCATAAGTACCTTTTGGCCCTTTATGACCTAATCTCGTTCCTTGTCCTCCTGCCATCGTTACTGCAGCTAACTTTCTATTCTTTATAGCTTCTGCTCCAATTGCATGATATTCTTTATAATTATCATATAATTTTTCTTTATCCATATAATCTATTGGCTGTATTTCAAACTCTTCAACTTCTGGAGTTTTTTTAGTATTTTCATATAAACTTTTTATTAACTCGAAATCAATGCTTTCGAGTTGTTTTTTTAATTCTATCTTCTTTTTTTCATCTAATTTATCATATCCATTTAGCAAATGCTCTTGTCCGTATTTCTTTAATGTCCATTTAATTTCATTTAAATTTTCGTCCATAGTATACTTCCTTTCTTAGTTCATAAGTTATATATATACTATTTTTTCGAAAAATTCAATAGATTATACAAAATTTTTGACATATTAACAAAATGTTACCCAAGAAAAACTTTTTTAAATCTTATTTATCCCTAATGTATTAAGCATTCCATCGTATTTTGAAACAATTTCTTTCATATCATTTTTTACTTCATTGTAATTATAACAAGCAATAATTTCTAAGGTTTCTACTTGTCTTTCTTTCAATTCAAATACTTTTTCGTTTATAAATTTTTTACTTCCTATAAGTATCACATTTGTATTTGGGATGATATTTTCTATATTTTGTATATTCCAACCAATCTTTTTTATTTTTTCTTTTTTATCTTTATCTAAATTTATTCTTTCAATTACGACATTTAATGTACTTTCTAAGTCAATCTCTGTTATTATTGTAATATTTTCTTCATTGTCTATCTTTTTACTAATATATGGCAATAGCATAATTTCTAAATGATATTCACTCACATAAAAATTACAAATATTTTTAACTTTCTTTTCTTCTAAAACCATATTATCCATCCTTTCAATAGATTTTTACTTACTGGTAAATTTTACCATTTATTCTTTTGTGTGTCAAGTATGTATAAAAAAATTTTTAATGTATATTTTATATTTTTTGGGTAAAAATTATTTTAAAGATATTTTTTAACAAATATGTTAATACGGAGGTTATTATGAAAAAATTTATAAATTATTCTAGGATTTGTTTGATATTAATATTTTTATTATTTATCTATATTATATTTTGTGCTCAAAGCTATTCGAACGCTGTATCTTCTGAACTATCAAATTCTGTATTTAGATTACATGTTTTAGCAAATAGTGATTCTGAAGAAGATCAACAATTAAAATTAAAAGTAAGAGATGCTTTACTTTCATATATGAACACTTTATCTTCAAATTGCAATACAAAAGAGGAAGCTATACAAATTGCAACTCAACATCAAAATGAATTTCAAACAATTGCTGAAAATGTAATTGTTGAAAATGGTTACAATTATCCTGTTCAAATAAAAATTAATAATTTTTATTTTCCAACCAAATCATATGGAGATATTTCATTACCAGCTGGATATTATGATGCTTTAAGAGTAGAAATTGGTAATGCAAAAGGAAAAAATTGGTGGTGTGTAATGTTTCCATCTTTATGTTTTATAGATATCAGCTCAGGAATCGTTGATTCTGAGGGAAAAGAAAAACTAGAAAATAATTTAGATTCAGAATCATATGAATTAATTTCAGAAAGCAAAACTTCAACTGAATTTAAACTAAAATTTAAATTATTAGAAGTATTTTCACATAATGGACTATTCACTGCAAAAAATTAAAAATCTATTGTAATCTTTATTCTTTTATGATATATTTTATGTGATTATTTTAAATACGAGGAGGAATACTTTTGGAAAAACTAGTAATAACTGGACCAACACATTTAAATGGAGAAGTAACAATAAGTGGGGCAAAAAATGCAGCTGTTGCTATATTACCTGCAACACTTTTAATAGATGGTGTTTGTACAATAGAAAATCTTCCTAATATAAGTGATGTAAAAATGTCATGTAAGATATTAGAAGGTCTAGGTGCAAAAATAACATGGATTACACAAAATGAAATTATGATTGATACAAGAAATATAAATAAAACTATTGCATCAGAAGAATTAACAAGAAAATTTAGAGCATCTTATTATATAATTGGAAGTATGCTTGGACGCAAAGGCGATGTAACAGTTGGAATGCCTGGTGGTTGTAAACTAGGTGCAAGACCTATAGATCAACATATCAAAGGATTTGAAGCATTAGGTGCAAAAGTAGATACAACACAAGGAAAAATTACTGCCAAAGCTTCAAAATTAGTAGGAACTTCAATTTATATGGATGTTGTATCTGTTGGTGCAACCATTAATGTAATGCTTGCTTCTGTACTTGCAGAAGGAACAACCATTATTGATAATGCCGCTAAGGAACCACATATTGTAGATGTTGCAAACTTTTTAAATACTATGGGAGCCGATATTCGCGGGGCAGGAACAGATGTAATTAAAATTAATGGTGTAAAAAAACTTACAGGTAATGCAACATATTCTGTTGTTCCAGATCAAATAGAAGCCGGAACATTTATGCTTGCAGCTGTTGCAACAAAAGGTGATATTTTAATAAAAAATTGTATAACAAAACACTTAGAATCAATAACTGCAAAAATCACTGAAATTGGTGGTCAAGTAGATGACTTTGGAGATAGCATAAGAGTAAAATGTAATAAAAGACCATCTAATGCTATCATAAAAACACTTCCTTATCCAGGTTTCCCTACAGATTTACAACCTCAAATGGGTGTTGTTTTATCAATAGCAAATGGAACAAGTAGAATTATAGAAAGTATTTGGGAATCAAGATTCCAATATACTGACGAATTAAATAAAATGGGAGCCAAAATTACTGCTCAAGGAAAATCAGCATTTTTTGAAGGCGTTGATAAATTATATGGAGCTCCTGTTTATTCAACAGATTTACGTGCTGGTGCTGCATTAATTATTGCCGGTGTAACCGCAAAAGGAAAAACAGAAGTTTACAATTTAGAGCACATTGATAGAGGATATGAAAACATTGAGCAAAAGTTTAGAAACCTTGGTGCAAAAATAGAAAGAGTAACGGAGTAATATTAGAAAGAAGAAATACATATGCTAAATTTTTGTAGTTTATATAGTGGTAGTAGCGGAAATAGTTTATTTGTCGAAACAGAAAATACTAAAGTATTAGTTGATGTTGGGTTAAGTTGTAAAAAAATTGAAGAAGCTTTATGTACTATAGAAAAAAATCCTAATTCAATCGATGCTATTCTTATTACTCATGAACATTCTGATCATATAAAAGGACTATCAACAATATCACATAAATATGATATTCCTGTTTTTGCAACAAGAGAGACATTTGATGCAATGCCAACACAAACTGAAAAAATATCAAATAAAAATATTAATTATTTTTATCCTAATGAGAAATTCAATATAAATGATTTAGAAATTACACCTTTCAGTATTCCACATGATGCAGCTAACCCTTGCGGATTTACAATAAATAATGAAAAACATCAGTTAAGCATAGCAACAGATATTGGTCATATGACAAACGATATTGTAAAACACTTAGAAGGTAGTGAACTTTTATTATTAGAATCAAATTACGATACAGAAGTACTAAAATGTTGTAAATATCCATTTCATTTAAAAGCTAGAATTGCTGGATGTACCGGACATCTTTCAAATACTATGTCTGGAAAAACAATATCTTATTTATTAAAAAATAGCAATTTAAATACAGCTATTCTTGGACATTTAAGTAAAGAAAGCAACTTTCCAGAACTTGCATATCAAACAGTAGTTGACGAATTACTAACCAATAACTGTAATACAGATTCTATAAACTTATCTGTAGCAAGTAGAGAACTACCAGGAAAATTAATAAAATTATAAATATACATAGGCTTGAGTAAAGCCTATTTTTTATGGTATTGTAAAGAGAATATACAGGAACAATTAATAATATTGGTCTTTTTTCGGTAATAGTAAATTGGGGGCCTATTATTGAAGAAAATCTATATGACAAAAAAGATGTTTTTTCATCTATTATTATTGATTTATGGGGAAATAGTATATTCCCTTTACAAGATTAAAAACTTATTATATTAGAAAAGCAATTTCAAAAATACCTTCTTGCTAATCTATACTTATGTTACAACATATCTTTTATTTTGTCAATAAAAATCGTTCGACGGCAATCGACAAATCACTATATATTCCAGTATTTTCAGCTAATCTAACTAAAATAATTTATTACAAATTATTATTGCCGAAATAATTCCTGTTATATCAGCTAATAATGATGCAATCAAAATATATCGCGTTTTTTTTACTTTAATTGAGCTTGTATAAACTGCTATTGTATATAATGTTGTCTCCGTTGCCCCCATTATTACAGAAGCTATTAATCCTATTTTTGAATCCACTCCATTTTGTTTAATTATATTTGTTGCAATTGCCATTGAAGCACTACCAGAAATTGGTCTTAATATTGCCAAAGGTACTATCTCTTTTGGAAATCTCATGTTTTTTAATATTGGTGATATTATGGTTATTATAAAATCAATTATTCCAGAACCATTTAACAATCCAATGGCAAAAAATAATCCTATTAATGTAGGAAATATTTTTATTGTTATTTTCATTCCTTTTATAGCACCATTTAAAAATAATTCAAAAATTGGCTTTTTCTCTATAATTCCTGTTAAAACTATTATTAAAATAACCATTGGCATTGCTATTACTGAGATATAATTTACAATCTTAATTTTATTCACATCCTTTTTTAGTCAAGAAAATTATTAATTTTGTAACAATTATTCCAACAATTCCTGCACAAATTGTGGAAAACCATACTGGAAAAATTATCCTAGTGGGATTATTAGAACCAAGTGAAGTTCTAATAGCAATTATAGTAGTAGGTATAATCTGTAAAGATGATGTATTAAGAACTATTAATATCATCATATTATCTGACAAATACTCTTTATTTAAATTTTCTTTTTGCATTTCTTCCATTGCTTGTAATCCAAGTGGAGTTGCAGCATTTCCTAATCCTAATATATTTGAAATAATATTCATCGTTACTTTATCATAAACTAGTAAATTTAAATTTGGAAACAATCTTGTTATAACTGGTCTTAAAAATTTTTTTAAATACTTTATTATATTTGTATTTGACGCAATTTCAATTAAACCACTCCATAAACAAGTAGTTCCTATAAGAGTCAATGTTAAAGAAACAGCACTCTCTGATGAAGATGTAATTGCTAAATTTAAATTTTCTAAATTTCCAGCTATAATAGCGTATATTATTGAAATAATTATAAAAATTGGCCAAATATTATTTAACAATTTTTTCCTCCTAAATACTTTATTATTTACCATTAAATATATATTCTTTTATATTTAAAAAATAACAAATTTTTACAAAAATAATTGACCAAGTTTTATATTTGTGTTATTATATATGAGAATTGAAAAAATAATTTTAGGAGGACATGTTATGAAATCAACAGGAATTGTTCGAAAAGTGGATGAATTAGGAAGAATTGTTATTCCAAGAGAAATAAGAAATAAATTTGAAATAGCAGAAAAAGATCCTTTAGAAATATACGTAGATGGTTCATCAATTATTTTAAAGAAATATGAACCAAATTGTATTTTTTGTGGAAATTCAAAAAATTTAATTGCTTTTAAAGATAAATTAGTTTGCCCAAAATGTGCAGAAAAAATTGGTGCGATAGAATCAACAATAAGTGAAGAAGCAGATGAATAATCACCTGCCTCTTTTTTATTTATCTAAGAAATACATATAAATTTCATTTTTATTAACTTCTCTATCTTTTGCTATTTGTTTTATTATTTCCTTTTTATTTAATCCTTTTTTTTCATATAATTTATAATGTTCATCTAAAGAAATTTGACTAAAATCTTCATTTTCTTCTATATTTATTTTATTTCCTTCAATAATCAGTATCATTTCCCCTTTTAATGAATCAATTTCATTTAATAAATCATCAATATTTTTTCTAATAAATTCCTCATGAATTTTAGTTATTTCTCTTGCTAATACAATTTTTCTATCTTTTAGTATCTCTTTTAAGTCTATAAGTGTTGTTTTCATTTTATGTGGTGCTTCATATATTATTATTGTTTTATTTGATGTTTCTATCTCCTTTAATTTTTGTTTTCTTAATTTTTTATTTAATGGTAAAAATCCCAAAAATTCAAATTCTTTTGTAGAAATTCCAGAAACAATTAATGCATTAATCATTGCACAAGCTCCTGGAATAGGAATTATTTCTATATTTTCGTCAATTGCTTTTTTTATAACTTCTTCTCCTGGATCGCATATTCCAGGTGTTCCTGCATCTGAAACTAATGCTATATTTTCTCCATTTTTTAATTTTTCAATTAATATTTCACTTTTTATTTCTTCATTATGTCTATGGTAACTTATTAAAGGTTTATTTATTTCATAATGATTTAATAATTTTAAGGTTTGTCTTGTATCCTCAGCTGCTATTAAATCAACTTCTTTTAATATTCTTAAAGCTCTTAATGTAATATCTTCCAAATTTCCTATTGGTGTTGCAACTATATATAATTTTCCTATCATGTTTTATTTTCCTTTCTTTACTTAATATATTCTACCATATTTTTTTATTTTTTTAAATAGTTTTTTATTTTATATGTTATTTTTTCACATTAATCATATATTATAATAAAAGGATATATTAATATGAAAAATAACAAGAAAAATATATTTAATTTTAAAGATTTTAAAGATTTTAAAAAAAATACTTGTAATTCATTATTTGAAGTTGAATATTTTTTAAACAATTTTAATTCATTTTTACAATATTTAAAATTATATAATTTTTTAAACAAAAAATAATTTTTATTTTAAATAGTTAAATATATTAATTATATTTAACTATTTTTTTATAATATATAAAAAAATATATTATCATATTTAATAATTATTTTTATTTATAATTAATTATTATTTTTATTTTTATTTAATAAATAATTTTATTTATTAATATTTTTATTTAATTAATTAATTATTTATTAAATTATTTTACATTAATACAAATAATTTAATTTCAAAAAATAAATTAATAATTATTATAATTAGAAATATAAATATCCATTTAGAATTAATTATTAAAATTAATATTTATCTAATTACAAATTATAAAAAATATTTAATGTTAATTTTACAATATTTTTTCGAATAAATTTTTATCTCTTGATTTTTGTTCACTAAAAACTATACTATTCTATTGTTAATCTTATTTGATTTTTCTTTTTATCTCTTAATTATCCTCTAACCATTAACTTCCCTTATAATTATAACATTAAAATTATTTAAGTCAAATTATATTTTTCCATTTTTTTCCTTATGGTTATTTCTTCGCCATACTTTTTCCTATTTTATTTTACAATATTCATCTAATAAATTCTCATTTTCTTTTCCATTAATTAATATTTTTATTGAGTTTATTTCTTTTAAATTTGTCAATGTATTAACAATACTATTAATTATTTTTAATTTATTTTCCTCATTTTCATAATTTAAAAATTCATTTGAAAAATTTATTATTGCACATCCATTTTCTATTTTCACATCATTTAATATAGTACCATCTGGAATTAATTTTTTTAATTTATCATTTTGAGGTCCTTTTATTAAATATTCTATTAATTTTTTTTCTGGATTTTCTATTAATAAATTTGCATCTATAATTTTTGTTTCACTTTCTAATTGTCCATTTTCGATATTTTCGAAATATAATAATACCTTAGTTTGTCTACTTTGCTCATCTGATATTTCCTCTTGTGGAATATAATCTTGATACTCATTCTCAATTTTCTTTATTTCTATATTTCTAAAAATAAAAAAAACACCAATCCCAACAATTACTAAAGTTATTATAGCTCCAATTATTCTTTTCATATAAAATTCCTCCTCAAAAAAATTATATTATTTTATTATTATTTTAGAACAAAAAAATAAAGTGAAGAATATCACTTTATTTTTTCAAATATTTTATTTATATTTATTTTAATTATTTTCATAAAAATAAATAATATAATAAATAAAATAAAAATTAATATTAATAATGATTTAATTATATTTATTTCATCAAATACTCTTTCAAAATACATAATTAGCATAATAATTATTATAGAAATTCCATACTGATACATTATATTATTATTTGATTTTTGACAAGTTATCTCTGATGTTAAATCTAAATTTAAATTTTTAAAATTAATAAATAATAATATATAACTATATAATATTATAATTAATAATTCTATTATAAAAAATAATATATAATATATTATAGGTATATCTAATTTTAAATTTGCAACAATAAGTTCAAATGCTACCACAGTAATTATATTTAAAAATATTTGAGGCAATCCTATATATATATATTGTCTATATAATGAAATTGGAATATATTTCATATATATGGCTTTTTCTCCCTTTTTTGATATCGCTGTAATCGATAATTTACAAAAAGAAAATAATATTTGCATAATTATAACTGCCATTGATATTGTTTGAATAGCTAAACTATTTTCACTAATATTTTCTAGTATATTATTATCATTCATGCTTTTAACCATTAAAGGTAAAAATATATTTATTAATAATAATATTGTAACAACAATAATAATATATTGAAATATATCTTGAATAAAAATAAATTTATTTTCAAAAAGACTTTTTACTTCTCTTTGAATATACGAAATATTTTTTGACTTTTGTTTTTTTATTTTTATTTTATTTTTATTTTTAAATTTATTTTCTTCAATATTTTGTTTTGTAATTAATATATTTTTTAAATATATTTTTTTACCAATAATTATTAAAATAAAAAATAAAATTATATTTATACTTATAATTTTTATTAAATTCCATAAATTAATAAAAAAATTATTTTTAGATAATAAATTTAAAAATGGATTTATACAAATTAATTTATTATTAAATTTATCTAAATCATTATTTATTTTTAAAATTAATTCTTGAACTTTTTCAAAATCATTTAATTCTTGAATATTTATATTATTAAAAATTGTATTTTTTAATCCATATATTCCTATTTGAAAAATAATAAATGTTAATACAAATATTATTATCAATTGAAATATTTCTTTATTTTTAACAATTTTGGAAATTATTGTTGTAATCATCATTATTATTGAAATAATAAGAATTGGAATAATTGGAAAAATTAATAATACTAATATCATTTTTATAAAATATATTATAGTCATATTTGCATATATTCCATACATAATTAATGTTGGAAATAAAAATATCATTTCAGAAAAATATGTAATAAATAAAATATTATTAAATTTTGCAATAAGTATCTCTTCTGGTTTCAGTGGCAGAACAATAATATTTTCTATATCTTTCGAAAAGAATAAAACATAACTACAAATTAATACTACTTGAAATGCAATCAAGCCTAATATTATTGGCAAATATAATTTTAAAAATGTTGTTTCTAATCCAATTCCATGTAAATATTCAATTATTCTATAACTAACATATGTTAATATTCCAATAACAAATATTGTCATCCATTTAAAAATAGACTTTTGTTTTTTTGTTCCAGTAACTATTGGCATATTTTCAACATAATCTTTTACTAAGATTTCTGTTAATTTTTTTATTTTATTAATCATTTTTTATAATCTCCATATACAATTCTTCTAATGAACGATTTTCTTTCATTTTTATCTTCATTTCTTCTAATGATCCCACAAATATTAATTTTCCATTATTTATTATTCCTACTCTTGTACATAATTTTTCGGCAACATCTAATATATGTGTTGAAAAAAACACTGTATCCCCTTTTTGAACCTTCTCATGCATTATTTTTTTTAGTTCATATGTTGCTTTAGGATCAAGACCAGTCATAGGTTCATCAATTATCCAATTTTTGGGATCACTTAATAAAGATGCTATAATTACTATCTTTTGTCTCATTCCATGAGAATATGTTTGAATTTTATTTTCTAGACAATTTTGCATATCAAATCTTGTAACTAATTCTTTTATTCTTTTTGTTCTATTTTCCGTATTTACCTGATAAATATCAGCAATAAAATTTAGATACTCACTTCCTTTTAACTTTAAAAACATATCTGGACTATCTGGAACAAATCCAAATTTTTGCTTTGCCTCTACGGGTCGACTCGTTATACTTATTCCATCAATTAATATATCTCCCTTATCTATGTTTAAAATTCCAGTTATCATTTTTATAGTTGTTGTTTTTCCAGCACCATTAGGTCCTAGAAATCCAAAAATTTCTCCATCATTTATTTGTAAATTCATTCCATCAATTACATTATTTTTCCCATCATATGACTTAGAAACATTATTTATTTGTATCATTATAATCATCCTTTCTGCTATTTATTATAACATAAAAAAAAGATAAAACCTATACGGTTTTACCTTTTTTCACTAATTATTTACAAAAGAAATTTTGAATTCTGTATCATTTCCTAATTGTATTAATAAATTTGCCTTTTTAGTTTCAGCAGCTGTATTATTTCCACTAGATATATCAAAACTTAATACATAAATATTTGAATCCATTCTTGCTTGAGTATTTGATACTATATTATAATAATAATATCTATTATTTATATAATTTTTAAATTCATCTACAGTTGGAAAATTTTTACTTCTAAATGTCTCATCAACTTTTTTATATAAATTTTCATAATCTTTTGTATTAATCATTTGTATAACATTACTTAAACATATAGCCGCTTTTTGTTGATCTGTTAATGCATTATATTTTGCTTTATAATCATCTATTTCAATTGTATAATTATCTAATTGAATATCAAAATCTAATACACTTTTACATTCAAATGTATAATAATTTTCCTTTGTATCTTGAGCTATATATTTTGTTGTTGCTTCTCCATAACTCATACCATATTTTTCCAATGTCAAATTTTCAATTGTTTGATTATAATCATTTACATATTCCTCAAATGAATTATATGATCCAAATCTTTTATTTTTGTAATCATCATTAAGTAAATCATATGCGTCTTTAGTATCATATAAAACCATATTTTGATAATACTCTAGATATCGTGTTATTATATCTTCATCTGTAGCATTTTTCAATGTAAATTTTTTTGAAGAATCATATGAACTAAGTTTTGTTGTTGTTGTTTGTTCTTTTAAATTTGAAATTATACTATCATATTCAGTTTTTGTTATTCCGTCTCTTTCTATTTTCTCATCATATAACATATTATCATAATTTGTATTTAAAATTATATACATAGTTTTATTATTTGCATAATTGTTATAGAACAATCTTCCATAAATATATATTTTTGCTTCAACATCAACTTCTATTTCTTGATAATATGCATCTTCAATATAAAATTTTTGTGAACTTTCTAAATTATCATTTATAATCTTTTCAGCTGTCAATAACACATTTTTTGATGCTACTCTTTGTAATTCTGTTTCAACTTCTAATTCTGGTGCATCTTGACTTGTATCAATATTATTTTCATTATTTTTTAGTTTTCCTAATAGAATTAATATTCCTCCACATAACATTAATAATCCCATTAATGTTATTATTATAATAATTATTTGTTTTTTCTTCATTAATAACTCCTTTATCTAAAGTTTAATATATTCACTTATAGCACTTAATACATCTTCAACTGGAACTTTTCCATTTCTATTTAGTAATTTATTTTTATATTCTCCTCCTGGATCTGATACTAAATAATAATATTTACCTGTTTGTGAGTCTTTTTCAATTGCTAACAATACTATAAAATGGTGACTTGTTTTATATCTTGCTGTACTCTTGGTTATATGAGCTATAACTGGTTTTCCTTCCATTAATTGTGCATTTATACCGTCTCCATTTCCAGATGGTACATAATCCTTGAATGGTATTTTTAACAATTTATATAATGCTGTTCTCCAATTGCTATATCCATAATCATAATATAAAGTTGCTGGATTTATTGCTCCATATCCTCCATATCCATTTAGTACAATCGCTGCTGCCGTAATTCCACAGCCCTTACTTGCCATATCATTACCTGATCCACTTTTAATACTATTCATATCTGATTTCAATTGTGCATTTGTTTGTTTAAAGTTTTTATAAGTAATATTTCCTACTTGATATACTGAATTATAATATTGTCCACTTATTCTATTTTCTTCACCTATAACTCCTTCATACCCTTCAAGTGTTGAAATACCAGCAGCATTAAATATTTTTGACATGTAAGATATTACTGATACTCCCCAGCTTGCATTACAATATGTTGGTGCTATTTGTGTTACTGAATATCTTCCTGCTTTAAAATAATATGATCCATTAGCAATTACATTACCAAAATCTAATGTTGCTTCTCTAAAGCTTGGATAACTTCTCCATGTTCTAGTATTTGAACTCTTTGGATTTCTATATGATTTTCCATTATAAGATCCTGTCATACTCATCCAGTTATGTGTTTCAGCTGCTATTGCTCCTGAAAAATCTGTTCCACATGATGATTCAACTTGTGTTACAGCAATCGCAAATACTGCATTTACATGATAAGTTTGTTGCATTTCTAAAAATGTATTAACCTCTCCTAATAAATTTGTTTTGGCTTTTCCTTTATAAACACTTTCTATTGCATTTTTTAATACTTGTGCATCTGTAATAACAATTGATTGATCTGATTTAGTTGTATCTACAATATAATCATAGCCAGATGATGAGTATGCACCTGATTCTGATATCATAATACCTGACCAAATACTACTAAAATTCATTGAACCTTCATCAATATAATCAGATGTTCCTGTTGCTTTATTTAACAAATATAATGTTAAATCCACTAAATTAGCTGTGCTCTCATTATTCTCTAATACCTCAATCAACCAAGATAATGTTCCTAAATCTGTCATATTATCATATGCTTTTTGGTGTGATATTAATATTTTTACAAAATTTGTAGGAGTACTTTCATCTGTATCTGTTTTCTCTTTTGATTGAGTTTCTCCTTTAATATATTTTTTGTATGTTATCTCCTGAGAATTTGTTTCTTTTCTATTAATTGTTCTTCTCTGTTTTTGCAACTGTGTTCGTGTTCTAATCACATGAGCTTTAAGTGATTGCTTAAAATTTCCACCCAAAACAGCAGCCCAATCAATTTTTAATTCCGTTCTAGTAGTTACACTTTCTCTAGCGTTAAAATAATAAGTTTGCCATTCTTCACTATATCCATCTGTTGTCTCTGGCCCTGTTTTTTCTACTGTAGTATTATTAGTAAATTCTGTAGTTGTTTCCACAAACCAAGCATCTGCATAAATAACTTCTACTTGTGTTTGATCATAATAATATGTAATTTTGTTTTCTGCATAATAATCATATGGTGCATTTCCAATCTTATTCCATGTTCCAACTTGCGTATGTTCTTCAACAGCTGTTATATCCGTAGTATCCTTTTCAAATACATCTATCTTTTGTTGAAAATCTTCCGTATATTCCTTTCTATTTATATTTACTGTTGTTGTTGTACTATCGAAAATACCTATAGTTATCTTTGTATTATATACTAATTGAGCAACTTCTTCAACAAATTCATATTCTTCTGAATGTAATAATAAAATCCATAAATATTCGAATGGCATTACATATTGCTGTACCATTGATTTATAATTTATTTTTGTTTTATCTATATTATATTTATTATATTTTGCAGTTACTATTTCTTCTGTATTTGTTTCTATCTTATATCTATTATCATAATCATTTTGAATTTTTTCTTCCGTATATGGTGATGCTATTTTTTCTCTTACCTGTAGTGATGTATTATTACTTTCGAAATATCCACTTTCTTCAGTCCACACTGCAATTACCGCATTTCCTTCTTCATCTAATGTAAAATAATTAAATACATCTCTATTTCCTGTATTTGCATAATTATTGTACATCGTATCAAATTGAGATGAATCTGTATATGTAAGGTTTTTTCTTTGTTCTCCTTCATCTGTTGTTTGAATTCTATCAAATTGTATAACTCCATTAATTTTGTCGTCACTTGAAGCTAATGAGCTAATATATGGATATTGTGTTACAAGTTCTGCATTTAACAAATATTCTAATTGTTCTGGATTATCTAAATAATCTGAATATGTTGTATTTAAACACCACATTATTTCTGCCTGTGTACATTCATCTAAAGATGTTATTTTTTTATCAAGCTTTTTTTGCATATTAAACAAATCAATTATTTCTGCATCTGTCATTTTTTCAATTTCTTCATCCGTATAGCCTTTATCTTTTAAAGCTTGATTTATTATTGTACTTTTTTCTACCGTTATACCATTACTTCCAGAAATTGTTGCTCCACTTGTATAAATTTTAGGTCTGCCTTCCTTGTCCTCTTTCCAAGTTCCATCGTCCACAAATATATAATATACAAATGAAGCTAAAGCTACTATTACAATGGCAATTATTAGTACTATAGCACAAACTTTTTTTACACCTTCTTTGATCATAACACATCACTCCCATCATATTAATTATAACATATAATTCTTATTTTGGCTAGATTATAAGAAAAAAGTTGCAAAATTGCAACTTTTTTACAAATTAACAGATATTATTTGTGATTCTTTATTTGTACTAGAAGTATTATTATTAAATATTACATCAGAAAATACTAATGCCTTTGTTTGTCTATCTGTACTATATGTTTTTGAAAATTTTATATTAATTTTTGACATAGCTCCTGAATTTATTTTTAATAATCCACTAAAAAGTTCATGACTACGAGAATAATAATTTATACCATTCTCATCTTGAATATATATAGTCTTTGTACTATTTAAAGTATCTAATATAACTTGACTCTCTGTTTTATTTTCAATTTTAACTTCATATTCTTCATAATCAAAATATTGTTTTTTATACAAAACACTTATTTTTAAATTTTGATATACTGTTTCTTTATTTATTTCTGCTTTATCTATGAAATTATTTACATTTAATTTATTTTCTCCATTTTTATATACAACAGTAATATAATCTTGTGTAGTTGTTCCATTCAATTCTCCAGTTGCCATAAAATCATTTTTCATTGTTATTTTATATACGCTTCCTGTCCAATTTTCAACTGTTGCTGTCCTCTTTTGAGAAAAATTACTATTTATATATTTACTATAAAAATCATTTGCTGTTGGATACATTTCACTTTTACAATCATCTGATAATAATTCATATGCTTTTTCAATATTTTTATTATTACAATATTCTATAAAATTTTGAATAATTCCAACTTCTTCATCTTTTTGTGATTTAGAAAATGTTGTACCATCTACAGCTGATTTATCATTTATTATAGTTGAATTAGTTGTTACTTCTTTAGTTGTTGATGTAGTATAATTATTATTAATTATTGGAACATTATTTTCTACTTTTTTTCTTTGTTGCTTCATTTGAAAATTTATAAAATAAATTATTCCTAATATTACAATTACAACAATTATTCTTTTCCAGATATATTCTTTATTATCATAATAAAATCTTCTTATTTTTCCAAACATATAAATTATTCCTTTTTACTTTTAATTTATTTCTTTCAAACTATCTTTTGATTTTGCAAATTCTTCAACATTATTCATAACTGCATCAACAAATTTCTTTTGTTGATCATCACTTAATTTATTTGAAGCAGCTATATTTTTAACTCTATCTTCAAATTCGCCATACTCTTTTTTGCTCATCTTGCTAGGTTTCTTTCCAGCATCTCTATACATTTTAGCTATTGATGCTGTTTTTGCTACAGCTTTTTTTCTATCCTGTTGATCCCAACCTTTATCTCTACTCATTTTTATTGCTGCCACAAATTCATCCAAATCTTTAGTTCCATAACTATATAAATCTTTATAACCTTCTGCCAAATTTTGAGCATCTTCCAAATCTTTGCAATCTGCAAATTCTCTTTGAATTGCTTGGATTGTTTTATTATCATGAACAAATGCCTGTGCTTGTTTTTCAAGATTAGCGCTCTTATATTCAGAATAATTATCATATTGAGCAATCTCATATGCTTTTTTTATTGAATCCATATCATATGTATTATTTTTCCTTGTAGAACCTAAAGCATATCCAGCAGCACCCAATCCTGCACCATATTGCCAAATTTTTTGTGGATCTTCAGATGCAATTCCTATACTTGCACCAACCAATCCTGCTGCAGTTCCTACAAATGCTCCTGTCGCTTTTTCTGTTACACCTTTTAGATATGCACCACTATTTACATTTTCTACAATTCTCTTAAGTTTTTGTCCAGCATATTCTTGCGCTACACCTGTAAATCCTTTTATAGGTCTTGTTATTTTTGGATACTTCTTTTGAAGTTTGCTCCATAAAATATCTGGAGATTTTTGAGTTTCTGGTGGTTCCTGAGTTTCTGGTGGCTTTGAGACCTCTGGAGGTTCCTGAGTTTCTGGTGGCTTTGAGACCTCTGGAGGTTTCTGAGTTTCTGGTAGCTTTGAACTATCTGGGGACTCTGGCTCTTTTGTTTTTTGAACATTTTCATCATCAGTATATGTTTGTTTATCTTCAGCAGTTTTTGCTGAATCATTATCCATACCAGCAAATAATGTATCTGGTGACTTTGATCCCTCATCATCATTTGAGTCATTTCCATCTTTAGACCCGCTTCCAACACCTTGTGGTTTTGGTGAATGGTGTCCTAAATGCAATAATTTATTCATTGCATTCATTGCAATACCTGCACCAAGAGCTCCTCCTAAAGTTCCTGGTGTTTGTGCTCTGTCTAAGCCAAACATTCTCTTAACAAATTTTTCGGCAGGTAACATAAATCCTATTGCAACCAATGTATATAAAACATTCTTACTAGCTAAGTCAAATGCGGCACCAATTAATACTGTATATAATATTAAATGTACTGGTTGTATTACTAGATTACCTATATACTCTTTAAACCACATTTCAAATGCTTGAGCTTTACCATCTCTAATCTTATCGATTGGATATGTTAAAGCTACTAATGGTGCAATCATTGTTAAAAAAGCCAAATATATTATCCTTTTCATATATGAAAATAAGAAGAATATTGTATACCATACTAATACTAAAAATGCTAATACATATCCAACATATGCTAAAGTTCCACTTTCTTGCAAAGCTGCATTTACTCTATACATTCCCATAAGATTTCCTGTATTCCAAACAATTCTATGAGGAGTTGTTGAAGTATCAATTATTTTATCAAGATCTTCCTTTCCAATAACATCTTGATGCTTCTTTAATTCTTTTTCTATTTTTCCGTCTTCATCTTCATATACAACAACATATTTATTAGATGATGTAACTCCTTTGGCCATATCAATAAATTTATCATTTAAATTCATTGAAAATGACATTATATAATGCATTAAAAAAATCAAACAAAATCCTACAACCCAATCATTTAAAATTGATTTATATTTAGCCTTTTCACTTGATACACTTGATATTAAGATTCTTATTCCTAAATATATAAGTACTAATAACATCATTATTATTGCAACATTTCTTAATATGTAATACCACTTAGCAATAGTTCCCTTTAATTGTTCTCCAACATTATCTACCACTTTTGATGTATTTTTATAAATTTTCATTTTTAGAATAATCATTCCTCCTGAAGAACTACCACTAGCTCCAGTTGACCCAGCATATCCTGGCATTGAACCAGTATAAACACCACCACTGCCACCAGTTAAATAATTTGAAGCTACTTGAGATACAGAAATTTGCGCCTCATACGTATCTCCTCCGCTTGTCCATGATACATTCTTACTACTTCCAACTCCGAACACTAACATCTGCCGTAGTTCCTGAATATCCATATTTTTTTAACTCATCAAGAATTTCATTATCAATAACATCTTGAGTTATTGTATTATCGTGCATTCTTTCAGGACTAGCTATAAGATCTTGTTCCTCTTTTTCATATCTACTATCTGACATATCTGCAAAGAAATTAACATTTAATATTCCTACTTCATTCGCAAAAATTTCTTCTGGTGATACTTTATAAATTGGCAAAACAGCTTCATGTCCAAATTTATTACTATTTATATATGCCCCTGCAAAAACTCCTGCTCCAATACTAACTACTGCCACTAATCCTATAGCTCCTGCAGATAATGTTCCAATAGCAAGAGTTTGACCAATAGCAGTTGCAATTGCTGCCGCTAATCCTGCAACTGCTCCACCAGTAAGTACTATTAATGTTGCTATCAATGCAGTTGCTATAACCCCAGCAGCAATTGTTGCGATTATTTCTAAAACTGTATTATCCAGGCTAACTCTTATTATTGACGTATTCATTTGGTATAATACATTATGCGCTATATTCAAAATTCCATCACCAAATGCTAATAACAAATCTGCAACTGGCTTTAACAATTTTCCACCAACTTCATCTTTAGCAAATGCTATATTGCTTGGAAATAAAATACTCAATAATACAATTACTACTATTATTATTACTAATTTAGATTGCAACCTTTTTAGAATAAATTTCATTATATTTTTTCCTTTCTATTCTATTTCTTTTTTCTTTCTATTTTCTACTAACTTATTTAAATTTGTCTCAACAAATTCAAATTCTTTTTGTGTTGGGGAAATCTGTATTATAGCAGATTCTTGTCCAACTTTAAGTAATCCTTCACCCTTTCCACAAGTTACTAGAAAACTTGCTTCTCCTTCACTTAATTTAAATACTTCTTTTAAATATTGTATTTCTGATTTATCTTGTGCTAAAAACAATTTTGTATCTGAAGATGTAAGAACTGCTTGGGCTTCTGGTTTCTCATAAAAGTCTTGAAATCTTTGAGAAACTACCGCTAAAGAAACATTTCTTTTTCTTGCACGTCTAGCCATTGTATTTAAAAAGTCTACGGCTTCACTATATGGAAGTAACATCCATGCCTCATCAACAATTACTCTTTTTTTTGTTGCATTCTTTCTATCTTCACTGTTTTTCTTAACATATTTTTCCCATATCCAAGTTAAAAGAATTTGTTGTGCCAATGGTCTTGCAAATTTTTCCTCTAATTGTGATATATCCAAATTTATAAATGGTGCTCCATCTAATAATTCAAATGTTGATTGCCCATCAAAATATGCCATTTGTCCATTATATTCTCTTATATATTGTTTCATTACTTTTAGTAAATAGCTGTAATGAAATCTATAGTCATCATTCGTATTTGATTGTGCTTTTCTTTGCAATCTTCTATACCAAGAGCCTATTGTTGGCATCTTCTTTTTGTCTCTATATAATTTTTGTCCTCTATTAAAACTTTCTGTTGCTTCATATAAACTATTAGGGTCACTTGTAATTCCTAGAGCTGCATATTCTTCAGCAACAGATTCTGCAATAATTTGTTTTGTTAATTCATTTACTTCTGTACTTCTTGTACTTCCTCTTGCCATTGTTAATAATGATTGTGTAACATCTTCTACTTTGTTTTCAACATTTAAAACTAATCTTTCTCTTCCTGTAATTTCATCTCTTGTTTTTTCTGTTTCTATATCGAATAAATTTATTATTGTTGAAGAATTTGGACTTATTACAACATTAATTCCACCAAGCGATTCTGCTACAATTGTATACTCTCCTTCAGCATCCAATGCTAAGCTTTCTATATCCATTAATATAGAAGATCTACTTATCAATGTTTTCATTGTTACAGATTTACCAGCACCAGACTTAGCAAATATAACCATATTATAATTTGTTAAAGAACTATGAAAATTATCAAATAATATTGGTGTACCTGTTTGTCTATTAAATCCTAAAGGTATTCCTGTATCATGTCCTACTTCTGATGTAACAAATGGAAATACTGTAGCCATTGAACGTCTATCAAATGTGTGTGATTTTCCTATTTTATCTTCCATCAGTGGTAGATTACTTTTAAAAGCATCTTCTTGCATTGCCCAAGCAGTTTTTATTCCAACTAATGATTTTGACATCTCTGTTGATAATAATTTTGTTACTCTATCTAATTCATCTTCACTATATGTAAAAATTGTTGATATTACACTAGCACTATACAACTTATTAAAACCTGCTGCAATTTCATCTCTTAATTGCTCTGCTTCATATCTTTTTTGTGATAAATTACTTTCTCTATTGATATTTCCTTTATCTGCAGCTACAATTCTCTCTGTTTCCAATTCATTAATTACTCTATTTAATTCATTCTGTGACCTTGCCTCCTGAATAGGGTTAATATATATAGATGTATTTATATCTCCAAAAAAATACATACTTCTAAATAACTCTGGAAATGTACACATTCTAGGAAGTGTTCCTACAAAAAAACTTCTTGCATATTTCTTTACATTTGAAATTATTTCTAAATGATCTATATTGCTTGCATCAATTCCAGAAGGTGCAATCAATTCTTTTATTGATTGTCTTTTTAAAATCGCTGTATCATCATTATACTGTTGTTCTCTTTTTTCTTCCTCTTGTCTTTGTCTTGCCATCTATTATCCCTCCTTCTTCAGTACCATCTATCTTTTCTATTGCTTTTTCTTTAACATCTCTTCCTATATATTGTTCATTTTCTTTTATTATTTCTTTTGCCATTTGTTCAATTAGCTCATCGATATTTTGTTCTTTTTCTTCTACTTGTTGCTCAATTTCACTTCTTGCCTGATCAACTTTTTCATTTGCTAACTTAATTGCATTTTCTTCTATAACTTTATCTATTTCTCTCATTTTCTTTTTCAACACATCAGGTGCTGTTGAATACATTTCACTATATCCAGCTTCAATAGCCTTATCTATTCCAAAAGTTTCTGCTTCATCTCTGTTATAAGCCATATACAACAATTCAGCTAGTTCAGTTGATCTTAAAATTTTTCCTCTTACTCCACATGTTGATAAAGATCTTATTAAAGATTGACATCTTGTATATAATTCTGAAAATGCAATTTCATGAATTTCTGATTTTCCTAAATTATCATTTCCAGCTTCTGCTGCATAATAAGGAACAACTATATAATATCTCTTATTAAGTATATTTTTATTTAAATTCATTCTTTCTGTATCTTGTAAAACTGATTTTCCATATTCATATAAGTTTGATTGTTTAGTTACTTCAAAAAAAGCTCTTTTTAATTGTTCATCACTATATTCACCAGAATCTTTCATTTGTTTATATTGCATTTGCATGTTTCTAAGTTTTGTTTCAACAGCATTTACTTTCTTTCTATATGTTTCCAAACTTTTTTCTAAGTTTACGGCTCTTGTCTGTATATAAATTTGTATTTGATTTCTTAAAGTGTTTAAAAATTGAACAAAACCTTCTTCCACACTCGCTTTTTCAATATTTGACATCAAATCATAATTTATCCCTTGACATTCAAATACCATTAAAAATTTAGTTCCATTTTTTTGAATAATCATACTATCTTTAATAGTATCAAATTCCATAAAATTAAAAACTGGTTGCTTATTTGTTGTTTTGGTTGAATTATTGGATTTACTTACATTATTTGTATTTGTTGTTTGTTTACTTTTTCGTTTTAGTAAAAAAACTACTAAGATAATAATAGACACAAATATTAAAATAATAATTGGAATTAATATAAATGTTAACATTTGTATTAATTTAACTGTTGATTGATCATTCATCCTTTTTTTCCTCCTTTGTATATACATATAATTTCTTTGTATTTTTCTTAAATTTTACATATCTTTTTATCACATCATCTATATTTTCCCCACCAGCTTTTTTGGATAAATATAGACTGCTATTTTCTGGTATTTTAAACATTCCAATTACATATCCTATTAATGCACATATAACTGTAATTACAATTCCAACAACAGTAAGGTTGCATAACTTAAATATTAAATAAAATACTAAGCCAACAGCTCCGCCTATACATGATGTTATAAGTGATTTTGTTGAAAATATAAATAAAATTCTTCCTTCTCCTTTTACATCTCTTGGTAAATTATAAGTTCCCATATTTCCTCCTTGGTTAAAAACATAATCTCTCTTATTTTATTATAGCAAAAAAAATCGATAAATGGAAGCATTTATCGATTTTTTTTTATTTTTTATTCTATTTTATATTATGCACCAATTCCTGTAGCAAATTGATATACAACATTTGCTAATGTTGAACCTGCAAATATTAAAACAGCACCAATTATATATGGCATCATTGTTTTCTTATATTCTGCCTTCTCTTCAACAGAACCCATCATATATTTTATACCAACAACCATTATAACAACAACAGCTATTACTATACCAATAACTTGTATTATTCCAACTATTTTTCCACCAACTGATGTTATTTGAGTTTGTGAATTACTATCTATATTAGCTGTTATTTGGTTTGGTGTTAAATTTACTCCACTTGCCGCATTTACAACAGAAGACATCATAGCTATTACCATAAATAATGTTACTACAAATGCTAATATTTTCATTGTTTTTTTGTTCATTTAAATTCCCTCCTTATTATTTTTATTTTTTATTATAACCTCTGGTTTTGGTTATTCCAGAATTTTAATAACTATTTATATTGTTTTTATGTTGAAAATTGTGAAAATACAGTAACAGCAAGTTTCCATAGTCCAAATGAGCCAAATATTACAAAACAGCCTAAAACATATGGTATTAATATTTCTTTTGCTTTTACTTGTTGTTCTATACTTCCAAACATTAATCTTATCCCTAAAATAGCTCCTATTATTACTGATAATGCTATTCCTAATGCAAATAGTACATTATATACAATTTGCCAATTTCCTCTTAACTCTTCTGTATCAATTCCCCCTGTATTAACTTCAGCAGTTGATCCATCTCCTAATGTTGTTGATTGTGTTTGACTTTGTGCATTTTGTCTACCTTGACTTAAAAAGTCATCTCCAGCATTAAATATTGTATCCCATAAACTATCTGCTTGTACATAGTTTTTTCCTAACATTACAATCATCAAAAACAATATTATTACTTTATATATATTAGTTTTCTTTATCATATAATCACCCACTTTTTCTATATATCATTTAAACAGTCGTTACTTGTATACTTATATTATAAATTATATTAGCAAGAGTTGGGGCTACAAATAATAGTACTGCTCCTAATACATAATATATAAATGTTTTTTTATATTCTGCTTTTTCTTCAATACTACTAGACATATATTTTATTCCCAATATCATTAGTACTAATACAGATGATATTACGCCAACTACATTTACAATTCCCATTACAATTTGAGCTCTTGATTGTATTTTTTCACTAGTTATATCATTATCTACAATCCACTCTGCTAAGTTATCAATTACATCAAAACCAGTCATATCTTTTTCATCTATAGCATCAGCAGCAAATGAAACATTTGTTATTGACATTATTACTATCAGCAAAAAAATTATTGTCATAAAAAATTTTTTTGACATACTATCACCGCCTTTTTACATACTTTTATATAATATATTATACATTATTCCATATTATCTTGCAAGCTTTTTTTTTACATTTTTACTATTTTTTATCGTTTTTTCTCAAAAAATAGTATTGAAATACAAATATATCATAAAAGTCTATCATTTACTAATTTTATAATGATATTTTTAAAGAAAAATTTGTATAATTATGCCTAAAAATCAATTAAATATATAGCCTTAATTGATTTATGCTATAATTTTATAAAAAATAACCGAGACTTAAACAAAATCTTCGGGTATCTCTTTTACTATATTAAAATCTTCTAAAAAATATTTTTTATTTAATTTTCTTTAAATTAATTTAATATTTCTCATCCTAATCATCTTTCAAGTTTTCTCTAAAATCCTCATATAAATTACTTGAATCTATAACATGTATTTTATTGTTTTCGTTATCTAATTTTCTTTGCTTTTTTATTATTTTTTTAAACTTATTTAATATCTTTTCAAATCTATTACTATTCTCTTCTTTATTTTTATATTTTTTATAGTTATTATAATTTATATTTTTATATTGCAAATTATTATTTTCATTTGGATGTTCAACAGAAATATAATTTTCCCATTTTATACAATTACTTTTATTAAATATTCTCTTTGGATTCTTCATATTCATATTAACCATCCTCCTTTGTAACAATACTCTATAAATTATATCATTTTTTACATTTTATGTCAATTAAACATTATATCATATTTTTTATACTTCTCTATTATAAAACCAAAATTGAACATTATAAATTTTCTGTAATTTCATAAAATGAAAAATTGTCATCTTGTTTTATTAATCGATATTTATCTCCTTTTATTTTTTCTAAAAGAACATTTAATGCTGAATCATTTTTTAAAATAATATGTGTTATATTATATTTTTCCACAAATTCATCAATGTCTAATTTAAACATTCCTACATATTCACAATCCTCAAATATATTTACATTTTCATTAAATTCTGGTGAGTATAAATCTGCTCTTGAATCAATAAATACAGGTATTCCTCTATATAATAAATAACTTCCATAATTATATTCATTAAATATTCTTACATTTGAAAATTCACTATTTTTAAAATACTCTAAAATATACTCACTCATTTCAACTGGATATGTATTATCATCTATAAAATTATCGTTTCTTCTTTCAAAAACAAAATAAATATCAATAATAATAAAACATAAAATAATAGAAATTACCAAAAGCCTTTCCATTGCACTTTCTATCTTTTTTATCTCTAAATTATTTCCATGTTTTTTGCAAAAATCAGTAATAATCCTGTTAACACATATTAATCCAATTATTATAAAAATACTTCTTTGTCTTCCTGAATACAACATCATAATAATTAAACCACCAAGCATAAATAAATCTGATAATTTAATTTGTGCATCAGTAAAAATTAATATTCCAAATAACACTATTAAAACACAAATAATATCTATATGATTTATTAAAGTCATCGGCATATGTTCTAATATAAAATGTGTTGTTGTTCCTCTCATTGTCTTTATTAAATATGTATATGGTGTAGTGCCTAATGGTGTAATAATTCCAGAAAGTGCAGAGCAAATCATAAAAAAGATTAAAATCTTTATATTTTTATTTTTATTTATTCTTATTTTTGAATTTTCATTTTTCTTTATAAAACATGCAATTATATGTTCTGCAATATAAGGTAAATATAAAATAAACACAAAAGGCCAAACTGCAACATGCAAATTTGCAATTAATATCGAAATTATTATTAAGAAATTTCCATATCTTTTTTGGCCTGTTTCTAATATTTTTTCTATATTATATATTTCAAGGATAAATAATATATATGTCACTAATTGTGCTCTTGCTGTAATAAAATTCTTTAACATATATATACATAGTACTGTTATAAAAAATGATAATATTTGATTTTTGTTTATCTTCTCATTTACAACAAAAAATACAACTCCTAAAATCGCAGCAAATATACATGTGGATATATATATTCCAAGAAAACCACCTATATTATATATCAAATATATAATTACATCTGCTAACCAATGTGGATATGTATATTTCATATTTTGATGCCATGAAAAATGATCCATCATATCAATACTTTTATTTTTTACAATTAATTCTCCTATTTTTATACTATAAAATGTATCATTTTGAAGTGTTTTTGGTGAAATAGATATCGCAAATAAAATTATTAAAATAATCGCAATTATTTCAAATTTTTTGTTTTTTTTCATTTCTTTGTTCCTTTCTAAAATTTTGCAATATTTTTTGAGTAAAAATATTTAATATAAATAAACAAATTATTATTGCTACAAATATACCATCATAAATATACCATTCTGATTTATACATATATATTGCATTTGCAAGTTCTGTTATAATGGTAATCGATAATAACCTATTTATTTTTTTATTATTTTGCCACATTATTATTGTAAAAAGCCATATCAAATACCATTGTTGAAATGTTGTTAATAATAACATTGAAAAAACTAATATATTATTACATTTTTTTATAACATTTCTCCATTTTATATTTTTTTCAAATATTATTTCTATGAATACCTTTATATAATATATATAAAATACATACAATACTATATATCTAAGTTCGACTGCAATTTCTTTATTTTTTAATAAAATTGCGGAATATATTGATTTTGAATATTTTGATGTTTGCGTAATTATTCCTATTAATACTGTATAATCTTGAAAATAAAATAAATATTCCAATAATATTAATCCTAAAAATATTATTCCATATTGAATGCATTTAATAAATCTATATGTTATCTTTTTATTGTCTCTATAATAATATATAATAAAAAACGGCAATAGTAATATTGAAAAATATTTCATTCCTGTTGATAATGCTAAAAATAATATACTTATTTTTAAATTATTTTTTTTATAAATAAAATATATTGCTAATAAAATAAATGCAACTAATATTATATCATTATGCATATTTCCAATAAATTCTAACAAAATTAATGGATTAAGCCCATATATTACTGAAAAGATTTTTTTATTAGATATTTTGTATATCAAATAACAATTTAATAAATGAATTAAAATATTAATAAATTTAAATGTAATTATACATATATTAATATTTTTATTAGATATTTTTGTGCATAATTTAAATATTATTTGAGATATTGGACCATAAACAACTGTAGTATTTGCCCAGAAATTATCTTTAGCTTGTTCCATAATCTCATCATTTATTTTATTAGAATTTTCCGAATAATATTGTTCTATTGTAATGTAATATGGATTTTGTCCATATTGACTATCTAGTTCTCCAACTCCCATATAATAAAATATATCTGAAGATATCCATGGTAACATGAATAAAAAGATAGAACAAACAATAAACACATATTTTATTAATTCTTTTATATTTTTAAAACTATTTTTTTCTTTAATTATTCTTAAGTACACTACACTTAATAAAATAAATATCAATATAAAACATGTTGTGGATATTTTTTTATCAATATTTTTACTTAGTAAAAAATCAAAATATGTATTAAATCCTTCAATTGTTCCTTTTTGATATAAATAAAATATAGATGGTATTACAAGTAAAATGCTAAGAATTATATATAGGTATTTATTTATTTTCTTCAATGTCTTTTCCTTTTTTTCTTTTTTTGCAATAATTATATATTATTTTAATTTTTTTGACAATACTCTTTTAATAGTCTATAAGAAAAGAGTACAAGAATTTTCTTGTACTCTTTTAGTAATCATTTAGTAGCCATATTTTTTACCTCATTTTTCATTCTGTACATTTTAGCATCTGCTTCTTCAACAGTTGCATTAATATCATGTACTTCTCTACTATCAGGATTATATGTTGACATTCCAAAGGATACTGATGGAAATTCAGGAATTTCTTTTCTTTTTTCCTTAATTGTCTTTTTAAATTTTCCATTTGCTTGTTTTATTTCCTGCGAATTTTTTTCTATTAATACTGCAAATTCGTCTCCTCCAATTCTATAACACCTTCCATACTCCCCATATACTTTCTTAATAATCTCACCTAAATTTGCTAAAATCTGATCACCGAAGTTATGACCGAAATTGTCATTTATATATTTGAAATTATTAACATCAAGTATAAGTAGAGTGAACATTGTATTTGCATTTTGTTCTAGATATGTATAATAACATTTTTGATTCAATAATTTTGTGAGTCCATCCACATATTGAATTATACTAGTATAATATATAAAGAACAACGATGCTGCTATTGCTATAGAAAGCCAACATGTTTTAATTTGAGGATTTACCCGTTGAATTAAAACACCAACACTCAGAAATGCAATTATAGAATTTAATTGTAATTTATTCTTATTTTGATACTCTTTGCTAAATTCAAATATATTTATTATCATATATACACTTGAAATACAAAAAGAAAGAATATAAATCCAATAAAATCTTGCATGGCAATATCTATTGTTTTCATCTATATAAAATATAAATTTATTTCCAAACATAGATATTACTTCTAATATGATGTACAAAATCAACCAAGATAAACTCCACCACGATTTCCGTCTTTTCTTCATTTTACTCTCAAAAATCATCTTAGAGAAAATTACTGGCATTATTGGTGCAATAGTAAATTCAATATATTTTACTATATAATGAATTATTACATTCAATCGCTTGCTTTCAAAAAATATCTTACCATTACATACCACTCCTACCCATTCGCAAAAAGCTCCTATTATAATAAAAGTAAATGTAATAATAAATCCATTTTTTGTTTTATTATCAAAGTTTCCATTTAAAATCACATTCACAATTAAAACTAATGATGTCATTATTGTCAACAAAATTAGCGTTCCATAATAGTCCATATTTTCCTCCTGTTTAGATTTTTTTCAAATATGACTTTCCTATTTTTATGATTTCTGTATCTATAAAAAATGTCGCTAATATTCTAGCATAATTCTGAGGCTTTTTCAATATATTTTTTACATTTTTTGTAATTTTTATCGACAATTTTTGCCATTTATTTTAATGAATAACTATTATTTATAACAGATGTACTATATAAAAACAATATATCTTGATTACTAAATTCTATATAATTTCCTAAAATTTTTGGTGAAATATATCTAGTATCAATCATTGTTATTTTTCTATATCCATCAACTAATAATGGAACAAAACTACTTGCAAAAGAATCTCTAAAAACAATTAATTCTTTTTCTGTTTTGCTTTCCGGATTTTCTATACTTAATAATGATACAGCTCCTGATAAATAAATATCATATTTATCTATTGAATTAATTTGATCCATATTATAAATATTCGTTGTTTTGTTTGTTTCATAATTATATACTCTACAATTTTCTAATATATTATTTGTTAGAATTTTTATCTCATCATTTTCTTTATTTATTGGTAATTGTCCTGCATATACTCCAACAAAATTTGTTATTAATTTTTCTTCATAATTATTATTTAAATTTATATTCATCTCATCTTCGAATTTTTTTGCTACTTTTATTAATTTTTCTTGTTTCCAATGTGAATCTGTCTTATAATAATCACCTAATTCTAATAAATCAAATATTCTTATGTACTTTCCAAAATTTAAATTTTTATTTAGTATTTCTTCTAAATTTGAATAATTTATTTTTAAGTTATTTTTTTCAACGAAATAATTTTTATCTGGAATTATTGAATAATATATTTGATTATTTTCTGTCAAATATTTTTGTCTTATTTCTCTTATTTTATTAGAAATATTTGATATTGATTTTTCATTTAATGGATATATTTGTTCAATTATATAATTATTGCATTCATATAAATTATTATAATTTTTTTTGCTTAATAATTTTAATTCTGTATTTATTTTTATTTTTCTAAATAGTTCTCTTTCAAAAAATTGATCTGTTACATATTTATCAAATTTATTAAAAAATGTCCCATTAAACACTTCTGATATTGAGATTTTAGGAAATTGTTCTAATTTTCTTCTTTCTGCTATAGATATAGTTTCATCTTTTTTTAAAATATTTATTAAAAAACCTAAAATTAGTATAAAAATAAATAATATTGATATTATCTTACTTTTGTTTTTTTCAGACATATTTCCTCCTCTCAAAATCTAAAATATAAAAATGGATTATATGAATTATCAACAGCATATGATGTTATAATTATTAAAATAGAAATAATTAATATTGGTTCTAAAATATTTATTATTTTATTTTGTTTTAATTTTTTTATTAAATTTTTAATTATTGGTGTTGAAGCAATTATTGCAATAATAATTACAACAAAATAATTTTTTAAATAATATATTGTAAATTTATTAATTAATTTTTCACCATTAACTCCAAATAATCCTATAATATTACTCCATGCTTCTTTCATATTATTTGCATTAAATATTATAAAACTTATCATTACAATAAATAATACATATATTCTTTGAATAAATCCTGGTAATTTTTCTAAATATTTTTTAAAAAATAATTTTTCAATAAGAAGTATTATTCCAAAATATAATCCCCATATAATAAAATTCCAACTAGCACCATGCCATATACCAGTTAGTGCCCAAACAATTAAAATATTTCTTATTAATTTTTTTGTTCCTTCTCTACTTCCCCCTAATGGTATATAAACATAATCTTTAAACCATGTTCCTAATGATATATGCCATCTTCTCCAAAATTCAGTTACACTTTTAGATATATATGGATAATTAAAATTCTCTAGAAAATCAAATCCAAACATTTTTCCTAAACCAATTGCCATATCTGAATATGCTGAAAAATCAAAATATATTTGTAACATATATCCTACTGCAAAAATCCAATAAAATAAAATTGTTTTTTCATTTGTCTCTGTAAAAATTTTACACAATTGTCCTAATTGATTTGCAATTAAAACTTTTTTGGCAAGTCCTATTACAAATCTTTCTACACCATAAGAAAACTTTTCAAAGTTATGAGTCCTATTATCTAATTCATTTTCTATTGTCTCATATCTAACTATCGGTCCTGCAATTAATTGTGGAAATAAAGAAACATATGTTGCTAATTTTAAAAAATTTTTTTGTACATCTACTTTTCCTCTATATACATCAATTTCATAACTTATAATTTGAAATGTATAAAAAGAAATTCCTATTGGTAATGCTAGGTTTAAAAGTTTAAAATTTGCATTAAAAATATTATTAATATTTTCTATAATAAAATCTGTATATTTAAAAAAACATAAAAATATAATATGTATTATTATTATTCCAAAAAGCATTTTTTTATTTTTATATTTTTTTATTAAAATTCCACCTATATATGCAATTAAGATTTCTAATATCATTAATAAAATATATTTTGATTCTCCATAAAAATAAAATATCATTGAGGCTAAAAATAAAATAATATTTTTAAATTTTTTTGGCATAATAAAATATATTATAATTAATACTGGTAAAAAATAATATAAAAAACTTATATTAGTAAATAGCATTTTTCCTCCTAACATATTAAAGCTTCCAATTTCTTGGAAGCTTTATTTTTTATTGTGCTGGTCTTTCTTCTGGGAGTTCAATATCTTCTTCACCTGATTTTTGAAGCTCTTTTCCTATTTTGTTTCCAACATATTCTTTAAATGAATTGTATGTTGCAGTAGCCCAATCTTCATCTGACATTACAAAAAATATAATATTATTATAATTTGTAACATATAATTTTTCTGCTGAAACACAAATCCACTTTCTCATATCTACATTATTTAATATTTCTTCTTTAACAGTTTCAATATTTGCATTTGATTTTACTTTTAATGCTACTGCAGAATATGCTTGTGAACTCATTAATGGTTCTAATACAACTAAACTTTCTACATTTCCTGTACTTTGAATTCCTGTATATGATGTTACTAAATCTGAATTTGATACATCAATTTCTTCTGTTTCTAGTTCTGGTAATACATCTTTGTTTTTAGAATATATTGACTTTAACATACTTTTCATGTCTTTTCCTGATTCTATTTTTACAGATGTACCTCCATTTGTTGTATTATTATTGTTTTTTACAATAACAACTCCAACAATTGCAATTATTGCAATAATTGCGATTACAATTATCGTAATCATTGTTTGCTTTTTCATTTTATTTCCTCCTTATTTATTTTAACATCATTATATAGTATCTTATTATTTGAGTCAATGGATTTTATTAACTTTTTATTTCTAAAACAACTTGTTCTTTTAATTCTTTGTTTTTCTCCATTTGTTTTACAACTTCATAGACTATATAAAATGGCAATATCATTTGCCCAAAACTCATTATTAATGTAAAATATTTTCCAGAAATATTATATATTATTTCTATTGGTGTTCCTGGAAAGTTCTTAGATATAAACATTAAATTACTTCCAAAAATATTATTTACTATATATGCTAATACACATATACTTCCAACTAAAATAAAATAATATTTTATGTCTGACGATTGAATTTCAATATATTTGGTTTTATTTATTAATAATCCTAAATAAACCATTATTCCATGGAAAATAAAACTATGTAAACTTACTATGTGAATTGCTGGATATGTTGGTAATGATGTAGATGGATATAAAATAAATACTATTCCACCAATAATTCCTCCTGTAGCTAAAAATACATCTCCCATTCTTTTTAATTCATTTTTAGCAAATGAACTTAGTAAACCTGCATATAATAATAAACTGCAATAATATAATGGTACATAATTGTTTAAGTTCTTAATACCACCTGTTATTATTTTAAATAATATTATTATAACTTCGAAAATCCACATTGCAATTGTACATTTTTTTATTATTTGTTTAATTTCTTTATGTGTTTTATTTATAGTCTTTTTCAATGATATTTTTATTCCTATTATTGTTAATAATATTAATAAAAAATGTTCTTTTGTAAAGATTCCACAAGGTTCATATTCTCCTTGTTTTGCAAATATTGGCATATATCTTCACCTCTTTAGCGAATTATATCAAAAAACATTTGTTTATACAATATTTTTCATCTTCTTTCCACATATTATTTACAATTTGTGGATTTTGATACAAAAAATATATACTTATTTACTTTTTAATATTAAAAATTTATTTTTTGCTTTATTATATATGAAGGTCTTTGTTTTGCTTCATCATATATCCTTCCTATATATTCAGAAATAATCCATATTGCAACCATTTGAATTCCAAAAAAAAATGTAATAGCTATTAAAATTATCATTGTTTCTATTGATATTGTTTTTAATTTATATACACATAATAATATTGTATATATAAACAATAAAAATGATATTACTATTGAACCCATTCCTATAGCTCCTATTATTCTTAACGGTTTAACCGAGAATCCTATGATTCCATCTAATGCTAATTTCAACATTTTTTTTAATGAATATTTAGTCTTTCCTGCAAATCTTTCTTTTCTCTCATATTCATATGGTACTTGTTTATAGCCAACCCAACTAAATAATCCTCTAAAAAATTTATTATGTTCCGGAAGTTGATTTATTACATCTATAACTTTCCTATCTACAAGTCTAAAATCTCCTACATTCAAAGGAATATACACATCTGAAATTTTATTTAATGTCTTGTAAAACATTTTGGCAGAAAATAATTTAAAAATATTCTCTCCATCCCTTTTGGTTCTTTTTCCATAAACTATATCATTTCCTTTTTCCCACAAATTTAACATGTCATGAATTAGTTCTGGGGGATCTTGTAAATCTGCATCAATAGTTAAAACTACATCACCAGAAATCTCTTTTAATCCTGCTTCAACAGCTGCTTGATGTCCAAAATTTCTAGAAAAAGATATAACTTTTACATTTTTATCATTTTTGGCTATTTCTTCTAACAATTCTAATGTTTTGTCTTTACTTCCATCATTTATAAATATCATTTCATAATTATAATTTTTAATTTTCTCTAAATTTAATCTTATTCTTCTATAGCACTCTTCTATTACCATCTCTTCATTATAGGCTGGTATAATTATTGTTATTGTTTTATTTATATTCATTTCTTCTCCCTTTTAAAAATTTTTCTCTAATTTTATATTACATAAAAAAATAGTTTTTATCAACTCTTTTTTATAAAAAACAAAAAAAATATAAAAGAATATCTTTTATATCTTAACTTTGGCGTAGGTGAGAGGGTTCGAACCTCCGCGCCCCTTACAGGACCTAGCAGTTTAGCAAACTGCCCCCTTCACCACTTGGGTACACCTACAATTTATATAAATAAAAGTTAGATACTCAATATCTTCATATCTAACTCTTATACTTGGCGGAGAGGGTGGGATTCGAACCCACGGTACGCTATAAACGCACGCCAATTTTCAAGACTGGTGCCATAAACCAACTCGACCACCTCTCCATGTCTCACGACATTACTAATATTACCATACTTTCATGTCGCTTGTCAATAGTTTTAATTAAAAATTTTTAAAAGTTAATTTTCTTCTTATACTTACAAGATTTAATTATTTTAATAAATCTAAAATTCTTTCTAAATCTGAATTTCCATTATATTCAATAATTATCTTTCCTTTTCTTTTTCCTTGATCTAATTTTACTTTTGTTCCAAAAAATCCTTGAAATCTATCTTCAATATCATCATATAACATCTTATACTTTGGATCTAAATATTTTTCTTTTTTAGCTCTTAAATTCTTTTGTTCTGCTTGTCTTACAGATTCTCCTCTTTCTATCATTCTTATAGCCATTTCATATTGTCTTTTTTGATCTGTTATAGCAGCTAATGCTTTACAATGTCCTTCTGATAATTTTCCCTCTTTTACAAGTTCTAATACATCTGGTGCTAAGTTTAAAATTCTAACAGTGTTTGATACTGCACTTCTACTTTTTCCTATTCTTTTTGAAACTTCTTCTTGTGTTAAACCATATTTATCCATTAAATTTCTAATTCCTAATGCTTTCTCATATGGATTTAAATCTTCTCTCTGGATATTTTCAATCAATGCAATTTCTCTGTTTTTTTGTTCATCATCTTCTCTTATTATAGCTGGAATCTCTTCTAATCCTGCTAATTTAGCAGCTCTCCATCTTCTTTCTCCTGCAACAATTCCATAATATCCATCTTGTTTTGTTACTACTATTGGTTGAATTATTCCATATGTTTTTATTGATTCTGCTAAATCTTCTAATGCTTCTTGCTTAAATTGTTTTCTTGGTTGATCTCTGTTTGGTTCAACTTCAGTTATTTTTAATGATCTTAAATTATCATTTATTTCACTTTTTTCTTCAACAACAGTTTCTTGTGGTTGCTCATTTATTGATACTCCTCCAAAAAGAGCATCTAAACCTTTTCCTAATCCTGTTTTTTTTGGTTGTGCCATTTTATTGCCTCCTTATTATTATGTAAACTAGTTTTTGCGATTAATTATTTTTTAATAATTCTTTTGCAAATTTTTCATAAGCTTTTGCACCTTTTGATCTTGGATCATATACTGTTATTGGCATTCCATAACTTGGTGCTTCACTTAATCTAACATTTCTTGGAATAACTGTCTTATAGACTTTATCTTCAAAATATTTTTTTACTTCTTTTACTACTTGATTTGAAAGATTTGTTCTTGCATCATACATTGTAAGCAAAGCTCCTTCTATTTCAAGATTTTTGTTTAAATGCTTCTTGACTAAATTTACTGTATTTAATAATTGCCCCAATCCTTCAAGTGCAAAATATTCACATTGTACTGGAATTAATACACTATCAGACGCTGTAAATGCGTTTAATGTTACTAATCCTAATGATGGTGGACAATCAATTAATATATAATCATATTGATCTTTTATTTTGTCTAACTTTGTTTTTAACCTTTGCTCTCTTGACATCATTGAAACTAATTGAACCTCTGCCCCTGCTAAACTAATATTTGATGGACATACTTTTAAATTTTTTATTGCTGTTTCTTGTAATGTTTCATCAAATTCTGTATCTCCAATTAATATATCATATACTGATAGTTCTACATCTTTTGAAACACCTAGTCCACTTGTTGCATTTCCTTGTGGATCAGTATCTATTAATAAGACCTTTTTTCCTTTTTTGGCTAAAATAGTACTCAAATTAACTGTTGTTGTTGTTTTTCCAACTCCCCCTTTTTGGTTTGCTACTGATATTATTTTTCCCATTTTCTACATTTCCCTTCTTTCTTATGTCTTTTTTCAATATTTTTCCTAGCACTATAATAATATAAAAAATTTGATAATAAGTCAATGTTTTTTGTATAAATTTCACAAAAAAAATTACCCCACATTTTATGTGGAGCATTTATTTTTTAATAAATTTTATTTTATTGGCTCTTTGCTTGGTGTTCCAGCTTTTCTTGGATATTTAGCTGGTGTTTTTTTTGCTTTTTCTATTGTTATAATTGTTCTTCCTATATCACTTTGTGGTAAATCAAAAGTTTCTACATTTTTTATTGTTCCACCAAGAACATTTATTGCCTTTTTGGCCTGTTCAATTTCTTCTTCTGCTTCAGATGCTTTCATACATATTATTTTTCCATTTTCTTTTACTAATGGTATTAAATATTCTGACAATGTTGATAAATTTGCAACTGCTCTTGATGTAGAAATATCAAATTTTTCTCTATATTTCTTATTTTGTCCAAATTCTTCAGCTCTTGCATGAACTAATTCAACATTTTTTAAATTTAATTCATTTATTACTTCTTGTAGAAAAATTAATCTCTTATTTAATGAATCAACTAAAGTAACTTTTAATGATTCGTTCATTATTGCTAATGGTATACCAGGAAAACCTGCTCCTGTTCCAACATCAACAACACTTGATTTATTAGGAATGTCTTTATATATTGTAAGTGAATCTATAAAATGCTTCAAAATTATCTCATTTGGTTCAATTATTGCTGTTAAATTGATTTTTTCATTCCATTCAATTAACATATTCATATATTTATAAAACTTTGAAATTTGCTCCACAGAAAAATCAAACCCTAAAATCTTTGATTTTTCCTGCATTTTCTCTTTAAATTCATTTTCTTCCATGTTTTTCTCTTTATATCTCCTTTTTTTATTTTTTTGCTTTAATTGTTTGTAAATAAACTAGTAAAACAGATATATCTGCTGGTGAAACTCCTGAAATTCTAGATGCTTGTCCTATTGAATGTGGTCTATGTTTATTTAATTTTTGCCTTGCTTCTAGACAAATACCTTTAACTTCATCATAATTTATATCATCTGGTATTAATTTTTTCTCCATTTTCTTAAATTTTTCAACCTGCATTTCTTGTAGCTTAATATATCCATCATATTTTACTTGAATTTCAACTTCTTCTTTAACTTGTTCTGGTAATTCTGGTCTATTTTCATCAATTTCTGCAAGTGAAGCATACGTTATTTCTGTTCTTTTCAATAATTCTGCTAACTTTGATCCTGTTGTTAATTCTGATGTACCTTGTTCTTTTAAATAATTATTTACTTTTTCTGTTGGTTTTACTATTGTTTTTTGTAATCTTTCCTTTTCTTTTTCTATTAATTCTTTCTTTTCAATAAATTTTTTATATCTTTCATCAGAAATTAATCCAATTTCATGTCCTTTTTCAGTTAAACGCAAATCTGCATTGTCTTGTCTCAATAATAATCTGTATTCAGCTCTTGATGTCATCATTCTATATGGTTCATTTGTTCCTTTTGTAACAATATCATCTATTAATACTCCAATATATGCTTCTGTTCTATCTAGGATTAATGGTTCTTTTCCCTTAATCTTCTGTGAAGCATTTATTCCTGCAATTAACCCTTGACAAGCAGCTTCTTCATATCCAGAAGTTCCATTAGTTTGTCCTGCAAAGAATAAACCATCAATTGTTTTATATTCTAATGATAATTTTAAATCTGCTGGATCTATACAATCATATTCAATTGCATATGCAGGTCTTGTAAATTCACAATGTTCTAATCCTGGAATAGTCCTATACATTGCAATTTGAACATCTTCTGGTAATGATGAACTCATTCCCTGTATATACATTTCATCTGTATCTATACCAATTGGCTCCACAAATATCTGATGTCTTTCTTTATCTGCAAATCTAACTACTTTATCTTCTATTGATGGACAATATCTTGGTCCAGTTCCTTCTATTACACCTGCATATAAAGGTGATCTATGTAAATTTTCTCTAATAATTTTATGTGTTTCTGCATTTGTATATGTTAAATAACAATCAACCTGATCAAAATTTACTGTTTTATCTTCAAATGAAAATGGTATAATTCCATTTTCACCTTTTTGGACTTCCATTTTTGAAAAATCTATACTTTTTCTATTTATTCTTGCTGGTGTTCCTGTTTTAAATCTTACCAATTTTACACCATTATTTTTTAAAGATTCAGAAAGTTTATTAGCTGGGAATACACCATCTGGGCCACTTTCCTTTGAATACTCTCCAATAAATATTTTTCCTCTAAGATATGTTCCACTTGCAACAATTAATGTTTTTACATTATAAATTGCCCCAATATCTGTTTCAATTGATTTAATTTTATTTTTTTCTGTTTTTATGTCAACTATTTCTGCTTGTTTTATATCTAAGTTCTTTTGTTTTTCTAAAGTATGTTTCATTTCCATTTGATATCTTTTTCTATCAGCCTGTGCCCTCAAAGAATAGACTGCTGGGCCTTTTGAAGTATTTAACATTTTTATTTGTATCATTGTCTTATCTATATTTCTAGCCATTTCTCCACCAAGGGCATCTATTTCTCTTACCAAATGCCCCTTTGAACTTCCTCCAATATGTGGATTACATGGCATATTAGCTACTGCCTCTAAACTTATTGAAAATACTACTGTTTTCATCCCTAATCTAGCCGCTGCAAGTGCTGCCTCACATCCAGCATGTCCAGCTCCAATTACAGCAACATCATAATCTCCTGCATAATAACTCATTTTTCTTCTCCTCTCCCTTACTTTCCTAAACAAAATTTAGAAAAAATCTCATTTATTATATCTTCAGTTACACAATCTCCCGTTATTTCTCCCAAATCGTCTAAAATCTGTTTTATATATATAGTAATGATATCTATAGGCATTCCATTTAAAAGTGCCTCATTTGCCATTTTAACGTTTTGAATTGCTTTTTCAATTATATTTTTATGTCTTACATTTGTTATTAATAATTCATTATCCAAATTTATTTCATTCAAATTAAACATTTCAGTTATTTTATTATATAATTCTTCTAATCCTGTTTTATTTAATGCTGAAATTTTTAATATATTTTTTGATGCATTTTTTATTTTTTCATTATTTTCATTAATAACATTTTTTAAATCATTTTTGTTTAATAATATTATTGATTTTTTATTTTTTATTAATTTTAATATTTCATAATCTTCATCATCTAATTCTTTTGAACTATCAAATATTGCAATAATTAAATCAGCATCATTTGCTTCTTCTATTGATTTTTGAATTCCTATTTTTTCTACAGAATCTTTTGCCTCTCTAATTCCTGCTGTATCAATAAGTTTCAAAGCTATTCCGTTTATTGTAACATACTCTTCTATAGTATCTCTTGTTGTTCCTGCTATATCTGTTACAATTGCTCTATCCTCTTTCAAAATAGCATTTAACAAAGATGATTTTCCTGCATTTGGTTTGCCTATTATCGCTGTTTTTATACCATCTTTTATTATTTTACCATTATCAAATGATTTTTCCAATTTTTCTAATTTATTTTCTACTTTATTTAACATATTTTTTAGTTCATTTTCTTGAACCTCTGGTGTATCATATTCTGGATAATCAATTGTTACTTCAATATTTACTAAAACATCTAAAATATCTTGTTTTATTTGATTTATTTCTGCTGATAAAAAACCTTCCAATTGTTTAACTCCACTTTTTGCTTCTCTTTCTGATTTTGCATTTATAACATCAATTACTGATTCTGCTTGTGCTAAATCAATTCTTCCATTTAAAAATGCTCTTTTGGTAAATTCACCTGGCCCAGCCATTTCAGCTCCATTAGCCAAGCATAATTCTAATATCTTTTTTACAACAATATTTCCCCCATGTGCATTTATTTCACACATATTTTCTGTTGTATAACTTTTGGGAGCTTTAAAATATGATACTAAAACTTCATCAATTATTTTATTATTTTCAACAACATTTCCATATTTTATTGAATATCCTTTTATTTCAGATATATCTTGTTTTGTTTTTGGAATAAATATTTTATCTAATATTTCAAATGTTTTTTCTCCACTCATTCTTATTATTCCTATTCCTCCAATGCCTGGTGCAGTTGCTATTCCTACTATTGTACTCATTTATTTCCTCCTTTATTTTTTACATTATTTTCCTATCACTTTTTTAGAACAAATAAGAAAAAGTCAAAATTCTAAATTTAATCTTTTGATTAAAATCTGAACTTTGACTTCCGATTTTTATTTAATTATTTTTTTGTTATTACAATTCTTCTTTTTGGTTCTTGTCCAATACTTCTTGTTTCTACATTAGGATTATCTTGTAGAACACTATGTATTATTTTTCTTTCATATGCTTTCATTGGCTCAAGTGTTATCATCTTTCCTGTTCTTTCAACTATTGAAGCCTTTTTCTTTGCTACTTCTTCTAATGTTTCAACTCTTTTTTGTTTATAATCTTCTATATCTAATCTAACAACAACTCTATTTTCTGATTTTTTATTTGCTATTGCTTTTAATATATTTTCTATAGAATATAATGTTTCTCCCCTATATCCTATTAAATTTCCAATATTTTCTCCGTGTATAGAAATATATAAACATTTATCTTTTATTTCAACTGTAGTCTTAGCTTCTGGAGATATTTTATTTAAAAATTCATTTAAAAATTCTTCAACATCTTTTTTTGCAATATTTAATTCTTCCTCTGTTGTTTCAATCTCTACTTCTTCAGGCTTTCTAGCTTCTATTTCTTTTATTTCTACTCTAACTATTTTAGGTGCTAAAATATCAAAAAAACTTTTTTTATTTTCTTCTAATATTTTAATTTCACACAATTCCTTAGGCAATTTTATTTCTTTTAATCCTTTTTCAATTGCCTCTTGTGTTGTTTTTCCTTCTGAAATTACACTTTTTGACATAGCTATTCCTCCTCATCTTTTAACATTTTGTTTAAAGCTAATCTCTCTATTATCATTAAAAGACTGTTCATTAACCAATATAAAGCAAGTCCTAATGGTGCTATTAATGCAACTGCTAAATACATAACAGGAAACATTAAATTCATATTTTTATTCATTTGAGCCATTGGATCAAATTCATCTTCTGAATTCTTTTCTTCTCCATCTTTTTTCTTTGGAGTCGGATTTGTTATTCTTAATGAAATTACTGAAACCAATACATATAATACAGGAATTATAAATGCTTTCCAATCACCACTTCTCGTTGGTATTTGAGCTAAATTTAATCCTAAAAAACTCATATTTATATCTAAAGAATTTAATTCTTCATCATTTATTTCTGCTAAATCTGTTTTTTCTTCATTATTTTCTGAATTTTTTTCAATATTCTCTGTATTATTTTCTTTTAATTTCTTTATATTATTTAATTCTCTAATAACTTCTATTTCTGGATATGCACTATCTGTACTTAAATCATTTTCTTTTACTATTTTCGTATATTTATTAATAATATTAGCATCTATTTTTTTCATATATGTTAATGGTGATCTAACAAGATAGAAAACTGCAAATAATAGTATTATTTGAATAATTCCACTAAAACATCCACTAAATGGACTCATATTTTCTGTTTTGTATAATTCCATTGTTGCTCTATTTAGATTTTCTGGATCATTTTTATATTTGAATTGTATTTCTTTAAGTTTATTTTGTATTTTCGTGGTCTTTTTCATTGTTTTTTGCTGTTTTATTGATAATGGTAATAATATTATTTTTATTAAAATTGAAAAAATAATTATTGCCAGACCATAATTATTAACTATATTATAAATAAAATTCAAAATATATCCAAATAAATTTGCAAATGGTGCTATCATATCTGCCCCTTTCTATTTTAATGGGTCATATCCTCCCTTTGAGAAAGGATTACACTTTAAAATTCTTTTTCCTCCTAACATACATCCTCTTAATACACCATATTTTTCAATGGCTTGTTTTGTATATTCTGAACATGTTGGGTAATATTTGCATCTTATATTTTTTGCTACAAAAAATTTTGAGATATGTTTTTGATACCATTCAATTAAATATATACATATTTTTTTCATAGTACATACTCCTTCTAATTAAGAAATAATATTTGCTTTCTTAAAAGTATTTTCCATTTCGTTTATTATATCTATATATTTCATATCATTTATATCTATATCTTTTTTTAATAAAACAACTATACTATAGCCATTTATAATCTTTTCTTCCAAATTTTTATAAGCTTCTCTTATAAGTCTTTTGGCTTTGTTTCTTTGGAAAGCTTTTCCATTTTTTGTACTAACTGCTATACCTAGTGTTTTGAAATTTTTTCCATTTTTTAATATTACAATTTTTAGTTGTTTACCTATGTAGAAACGACCTTTTGTTAGAACTATTTTAAATTCATAGTTTTTCTTTAACATTACTGTCTGCTTCATTTTCTAACATCCCTTTCGTCACTTTTAAGGTACAATTACTTTTAAATTCTAGGAATTTTTCCTAGAATCTAAAACATTGTTAATTTAATTATGCACAAATCTTTTTTCTTCCTTTTGCTCTTCTTGCTTTTAATACATTTCTTCCTGATTTTGTTGACATTCTTTTCATAAATCCGTGTTCTCTTTTTTCTTGTCTATTTTTTGGTTGGAATGTTCTTTTCATTACTATGCACCTCCTATTTGTTTTTTATATATTAATTCCTTTTTAAAGGAAATTATTGTTACAAAATAACAAGTAAATCGATTATACACCACGATTCCAGCTTTTGTCAATAGTTTTTAAAAATTTTAAAGTTTTTGAACTTTTTTTATGTAAAATGTTGATTTTACATAAAAATTATAGTATAACAAAAAAACCAAATATTTTGTAATAATTTTGTAATAATTAATAAGTTTTCAACAATTTTTCTAAAGTTATCCACAATTTTTAAAAAATTATCCACAATTCTATTGACGAAATTTGTAGTAATTTGATATTATAGAAGAAACTTAGGAAATCAAACTTTTATAAAATTATATCAAAATAAATGTTTGTAAAAAATAATATGTTTATTACATAAATATTACAAAGTTATCCACACCTGTGGATAACTCTGTGGATAACTTATGTTTTATATAAATATTTTTTTGAAAGGGTGTTTTGAATATGCAAAGCGAAAATGAAGAACTTTTTAGACAAGCAAAAGAACTTATCAAAGCAGAATTATCCTCAATTGCATATGATACATGGATTTCACCTTTAAAAATCTTATCAATAGATGATGATAAAATTACAATCAGAGCTAATACTGATTATAATGCTGATTTTTTAGGAAAAAGATTCGGAGATTTAATTATAAACACTTTCAAATACTTAACAAACAAAGAAAGGGCATTGACAATTATCTACAATGATGAAAAAACAAATAGGGAAACAATAAATGATGTTGCTACACCTTCTGATTCTGAAAAGGAATTAGAAGCTGAAATAGAACTCTCAAATAAAGTTTTAAACCCCAAATATACATTTGATACTTTCGTCGTTGGAAATAATAATAGATTTGCACAAGCTGCAGCTTTAGCTGTTGCAGATAAACCTTCAGAAGCCTATAATCCATTATTTTTATATGGAGGTGTTGGATTAGGTAAAACTCATCTAATGCATGCAATAGGGAATAGAACATTAAAAAACTTTAGAAATTTTAAAATTTTATATGTAACTTCTGAAAAATTCACAAATCAAATGATTAATGCTATAAAAGACAATAAGATGGAAGTATTTAGAAATCAATATAGAAAAATCGATGTATTACTTATTGACGATATTCAATTCATTGCTGGAAAAAAGCAAGTTCAAGAAGAATTTTTCCATACATTTAATGAACTGTATGAAGAAAAAAAGCAAATTATTATTTCAAGTGATCGTCCACCAAAAGAAATTCAATTACTTGAAGATAGGTTAAAATCAAGGTTTGAATGGGGATTACTTGCAGACATATCTTGTCCAGATTATGAAACAAGATTAGCTATTTTAAGGAAAAAAGCACAAGATGAAAAAATTGCAGTAGATGATAGTATTTTAGCAAATATTGCAACAAAAATTGAATCAAATATTAGAGAATTAGAAGGTGTTTTCAATAAAATGATAGCAAGAGCTTCATTAATGCACAGTCCTATAACAATAGAATTAGCAGAAAATACCATTAATGAATTTAAAGCTGAAAGTGAAAAAGTACTATCTTCTGATTATGTAAAAGAAATAGTATCTAAATACTTTAGTGTAGACAAAAATGATTTATCTAGCAATAAACGTTCAAATGAAATAGCTTTTCCAAGACAAATTGCAATGTATTTATGTAGAGATGTAGCAAATATGTCTTATCCTAAGATAGGAGAAGACTTTGGAAATAGAGATCATTCAACAGTAATGCATGCATGTAAGAAGATTGAAAATGAAATAAAGGAGAAAAATAACACAAGATTAATTGTGGAAAGTGTGAAAAACATAATTATAAATGGAGAACAATAGAAAAATAAATAGATTGATGTCGATTTTTGAAAATATGTTCTCCAAATCGTTTGTTTGGTTACAAAAAAGTTATCTCTACTTAGGGAACAGCTTGATTGGTTATCCACAAGTAAATGTGGATTGAGTGTTAATAAACTGTTAATAACTCAATTATCCACATTTTAAAAAATTTGTTGTGGACAAAAATCAAAGTTATCCACTAAGTTATACACATGAAAAAAGCCTACGGATTACAAGTTTCCACATAGTTTTCCACATTATCCACAGGACCTAATACTACTACTACTAATTATATTTATATTATTATTATAATTAATATAAATCGACAAGTTTTTTGAAAGAAAGGTGTTAAAAATGAAAATTGTTTGTTATAAGGATACACTCCTTAAAGCATTAAATTCCGTAATAAAAGGAGTAGCTTCAAAAACTACAAATCCTATATTAGAAGGAATACTTATACAAACTAATGAAAATCAAGTAAAATTAACTACATATGATATGGAATTAGGAATTGAATATATTATAGATAGTGATGTTAAAGAACAAGGAAGTACAGTTGTTAATGCTATAATGTTTAGTGAAATTATAAGAAAATTACCAGATTCAGAAATTTATATTACATTAAATTCTAATAATTTGTTAGAAATAGAATGTGAAGGAGCATTATATAAACTTACAACAATGAATCCTGACGAATTTCCAGAATTACCAAAAATAGAAATAGAAAATTCAATTGATTTAGAACAGAATATGTTAAAAAATATGATAAGAAAAACAATATTTGCTGTTAGTACAGAAGAAAACAGACCTATATTCACAGGTTGTTTATTCGAAGTGGAAAACAATAAGTTAAATGTTGTTGCTGTAGATGGTTTTAGACTAGCATTGAGAAGTATTTATTTACCAGTAAAAGTAAATGATTTTAAAGCTGTTATCCCAGGAAAAACATTAAATGAAATAAATAAAATATTATTAGATTCATTTGATCATGTAAAAATAGGAATTGCTAAAAATCAAGCATTATTTGAAATGGAAAATTGTAAAGTTGTTACAAGAACATTAGATGGAGAATTTTTAAATTATAAATCAGTTATACCAAGTAATTGGGAAACAAGGATTAGAGTAAATAAGAATAGTTTACAAGATAGTTTTGAAAGAATTAGTTTAATATCAGCTTCATCTATAGAAAAAGAAAAAAAATATCCTGTAAAAGTTTCTGTTGATATTGGAAAAATAACAATATCTTGTACAAACCAAACAGGTGAAGCTAAAGAAGAAATATATATTTCAACAGAAGGAAAAAATATTGAAGCAGGATTTAATCCTAAATATTTCTTAGACAGCTTAAAAGCAATAGATGACGAAGAAGTTTTTGTTGAATTTGGAACAAGCATTTCACCATGTTTAATAAAATCAGTAGAAAATAGTGAATATGTTTACATGATTTTACCAATAAGATTAAAAGAATAATAATAAACAATAAAAAATTGGTCAGATTTGCTATCTGACCATTATTCATATAAAATGACAAAAAAACAGCACGTGAGAATCAAAAATAAGACGTTTTAATTTTTTTATGATATAGTTTTATAGGTGAAAATATTAAAAAATTTTTAAAATTAAAATAAAAATTCAAAAAAAATAAAATTAATTTTATAAAAATTCATTAAAAATTGATATTTCAACGAAAAAACCATAAAAAACGACGCACGAAAATCAAAAATAAGGCTTTTTTATTTTTTGAAAATAAAGTTATAAACCTAAAAAAAAATAAAATAATAAAAAATATAAAAAAAATAAAATAAAAATAGTAAAAAAAATAAATAATTATACACAAATGGAGAATAAAATGTGGATAAATGAGATTAAATTAAGCAATTTTAGAAATTATAATTATCAAGAAATTAAATTACACGAAAATATAAATGTATTTTATGGAGAAAATGCACAAGGAAAAACCAATATTATTGAGTCAATATTTTTAAGTAGTATTGGAAAGTCTTTTAGAACAAATAATGAAAAAGAATTAATAAGATTTGGAGAAGAAAGAGCAGTATCTGAAATATATTTTCAAAAAAGTGATAGAGATGGAAAAATAAAAATTGAAATTAATGACAAAAAAAACATATATTTAAATGGAATTAAATTAAAAAAGCTTAGTGAACTTTTAGGAAATATAAATATAGTAATATTTACACCAGATGATATAAATATTTTAAAAGGTGGACCTCAAAATAGAAGGAAATTTTTGGATATTATGATTAGTCAATTAAGGCCAAACTATATGCATTTACTTACTTTATATAAGCAAACACTTGAGCAAAGAAATAATTATTTAAAACAAATAAAATTTGAGAATAAACCAGAAAATATGTTAGATATTTGGGATGAAAAATTAGTAGACTATGGAATAAAAATATATGAATATAGAAATGAATTTATTGAAAAAATTCAAAGAAAAATAAAAAATATTCATTTTAATATTACACAGGAAAAAGAAAATATAGAAATTAAATATTTTTCTGACGCAAGTACTAGACAAAATTTTATAAATGAGTTAAAATCAAAAAGAAAGTTAGATATTATTAAAGGATTTACTACAAAAGGAGTACATCATGATGATTTTTTAATATATTTAAATGATAAACAAGTAAATATATATGGTTCACAAGGCCAACATAGAACAGCAATGTTATCTTTAAAGTTATCTGAATTACAAGTAATTTATGATGATATTGGAGAATATCCAATATTATTATTAGATGACTTTATGTCTGAATTAGATGAAAAAAGAAGAAAAAACTTTTTAGAAAATATAAAAAATATTCAAGTTATAATAACATGTACTGATAAAATAGTACTTGAAAATTTAAATTATTTTTTATATAATGTTGTTGATGGGAAAATAATAGAAAAAGAAAAGTAAAAATATACTTGAAAATTTTTACAATTTTAATAATATAGAACTAACAAAAAGAAAGGAATGGAGATAATGGAAAAATACGAACACAAGTATGGGGCAGAACAGATTCAAGTATTGGAAGGATTAGAAGCAGTAAGAAAAAGACCGGGTATGTATATTGGTAGTACATCTGTTAGAGGCTTACATCATATGGTTTATGAAATTGTTGATAACTGTGTTGATGAAGCATTGGCTGGATATTGTACTGAAATTAATATTGTAATAGAACCAGGAAATATAATGAGTGTAGAGGATAATGGTAGAGGAATACCAGTAGAAATACATCCAAAAACACATATATCTACTGCAGAAACTGTTTATACAGTTTTACATGCTGGTGGAAAATTTGGTGGAGATAGTGGTTATAAAGTTTCTGGTGGATTACATGGTGTTGGTGCATCTGTTGTAAACGCATTATCAAATTGGGTTGAGGTTACAATTCAAAGAGATGGTGGACTTTATCAAATGTCATTTGAAAAAGGAAAAACAGTAAAAAAACTTGAAAAAATTGGAAGTTCTAAAAAGACTGGAACAAAAGTTAGATTTCTTGCTGATGATACAATTTTCGAAACTCAGGAATTTGATTATGATGTATTAGAAACAAGATTTAGAGAAATGGCTTTTTTAACCAAAGGATTAAAAATAACATTTGAAGATAAAAGAAATCCAGAAAAGCAAAAAAAAGTTGAATTCTGTTTTGAAGGTGGATTAAAATCATTTGTTGAATTTTTAAATAAAAACAAAGAATGTTTACACAAAGATCCAATTTATATTGAAAAAGATGGAGAAGTTCCTGTTGAAATTGCAATGCAATATACAACAAGTTATTCTGAAAATATTTATACTTTTGTAAATAATATAAATACAATTGAAGGTGGAACACATCTTGAAGGATTTAAAAGAGCATTAACAAAAGTATTTAATGATTATGCAAGATCACATAATTTATTAAAAGATAAAGATGCAAATTTACAAGGTGAAGATATAAGAGAAGGAATAACTGCTGTTGTTTCTGTAAAAGTAAAAGAACCACAATTTGAAGGACAAACAAAAACAAAACTAGGAAATAGCGAAGTTACAGGAATTGTTCAATCAATGGTAAATGAAGCGTTAGCAACATTTTTAGAAGAAAATCCAAATGTTGCAAAAGCAATATTAGAAAAATGTGTTAGTGCAGCAAGAGCTAGGGAAGCAGCAAGAAAAGCTAGAGAATTAGTTCGTAGAAAAAGTGCCCTTGAAACAACAACACTTCCTGGAAAGTTAGCTGATTGTAGTAGTAAAAATGCAGAAGAGTGTGAAGTTTACATAGTAGAGGGAGATTCTGCTGGAGGAAGTGCAAAACAAGGAAGAGATAGAAAATTTCAAGCAATATTACCATTGTGGGGAAAAATGTTAAATGTTGAAAAAGCAAGAGCTGACAAAATATACGGAAATGATAAATTAAATCCAGTAATAGTTGCAGTAGGAGCAGGTATTGGAAAAGATTTTGATATCACAAAAATAAGATATGGAAAAGTTATAATAATGGCAGATGCCGATGTTGATGGTGCACATATCAGAACATTAATGTTAACATTTTTCTTTAGATATATGAGACCACTTATTGAAAATGGAAATGTTTATCTTGCTCAACCACCATTATATAAATTAGCCAAAAAAGGTATGGAAGATATTTATTGTTATACTGATGAAGGACTTGATAAAGCATTTGCAGAATTAGAAGCCAAAGGAATTGCAAGAGAAAGTTTATCTTTACAAAGATATAAAGGTTTAGGTGAAATGAACCCTGAACAATTGTGGGAAACAACAATGAACCCAGAAAAGAGAACATTAATTCAAGTAACAATGGATGATGCAATAAAAGCAGACGAAACATTTACTCTTTTAATGGGAGATGAAGTTGAACCAAGAAGAGACTTCATTGCACAAAATGCAAAATATGTAAGAAATCTTGATATATAAAAAATTAATAGCTAAGAGAAAAAACATCTCTTAGCTATTATCTATAAAGCTAATAATAATCTTAACTCAAACTAATATACATAATATTTTAATCTAATGTATATTACTATACAAATAAACTATATACCACATATATTAATCAGTTGCTCGACTATAAATACAATAGTAGAAACTATATTCATCCCTAAGGACTAATAACAACCCCATATACTGTAAGTATAATCTTAGTTCAAATATATAACATATAATTTAACCATATAACTAGAAATGAATTAATAAAATATATAGTATAAAAATTAAAAATTCATAATGAAAATATAGCTTACATATACATTATATATTCTTATCGCCGACATATATTAATCTACTTCAATAAACTAATATATATCTTTGTTCGAATAACAATAAACTAATTTATAATCTATTATTACTCTTCACTCAACTAATAATAACCTTATACACATATTATGTTCAAAAATTTTTTTATTATACATTAAACTAAAAAAAATTTTTTGTGTTGTTTTGTCGAAATGTTTTTCTTGACAATTAATAAAAAGATAGTATAATGAAAACATAAAATTTAATTCTTGAAATTTTAAAGTCAAAAATTTTTTATTCTATAAATGTGAGGTGAGAAAAATTAATTCAATACAAAAATGGATTCCAATAGAAAAAATTTTAGAAAAAGGAATTATAAAATTAAAGAAAAATAAATATATAAAAATTTTAAAAGTGAATCCAATAAATTTTAATTTAAAAACACAAATGGAAAAAGAATCAATTTTAAATTCATATAAAATATTTTTAAAAACATGTAATTTTGATATTCAAATTTTAATTCAAAGTAAAAAAGAAGATTTAACAAATCATATTGAAAAAATAAAATTAAATTCCAAAAATGAAAATAATAAATTTATAAATAATTATTTAAATGATTATATTAATTATATAAAAGAAAAAAATAATTTAAATAAATCAGCATCAAAAAATTTTTATTTAATCATAAAAAATAAAACAGAAAATAATGAAGAAAATATTATTCAAGAATTAAATGAAAAATATTTTAAAATAAAAGATAATTTATTAAGATGTGGAAATTTAATTTTTGAATGTGATAAAAATGAAATAAAAAAAATATTATTTTCTTTTTTTAATACAAAAATATTTTTAGAAAAATAAAGAGGTGAAAAATATAAAAAACAAAAAAATAAATAATAAAAAAATAAAAAATAAATATTTAATAAATAATATATTTAATAAAATAAAAAGAGAAAAAAATAATATAAAAATAAAAGAAGGTTTTTTTCAAGATAAAGATTTTTTTTCTCCAACATATATTAATTTAAATAATCCAAAATTTTTAGAAATCGATAATTATTTTTATTCAGGAATTATTATTACAAATTATTTTAGAGAAAATAATGATTTAATTTTAAAATCATTATTAGATACAAATATAAATATGAATATTTCTATTTTTTATGAAAAATGTGATACTTCAAAAGTTATAAAAGAATTAACATATAACATTGGAAACGTAGGGGCAGAGTTAAAACAATTTAATGATAATAGACAAGATATAGATATTGCAGCATTCACTTATAATGATGCAAAATATATAAGAAAAGAAATTCAGATTAACAATGAAGAAATGTATTTTTTATATATTTATTTAAATTTATTTTCAGAAGATAAAAAAGAATTAAAATATAATATTGAAAAAATTGAAGGTATTTTACAAAGTAGAGGATTACAAACAAGAAGATCTACTTTTAGAGAAGAACAATTATTTATTTCATGTTTACCATTACAGGAAAATAAAAAAGAAATAAAAACAGTGGCAAAAAGAAATATTTTAACTTCAGGTTTAATTAGTACATATCCTTTTATCTCATCTTCAATATTTGATGAAAATGGAATTTATATTGGTGATAATATGTATAATAATTCATTAGTGTTAATAGATAGATATGATACAAATAAATATAAAAATGCTAATATGTGTATATTTGGAACAAGTGGAGCAGGTAAATCATTTTACACAAAATTAATTATTTTGCGCAATGTACTCCTCGGGATAGAACAATATGTAATTGACCCAGAAAGGGAATATCAAAGTTTAGCAAAGAATTTAGATAGTACAGTAATAAAACTTGGACCAACATCTGAAAATTATATAAATGTTTTTGATATAAGAAAAGAAAGTATAGAAGAAAATGAACATGGATATCTTGCAACCAAAATAGGAAAATTAATTGGATTTTTTAATTTAATTTTTGGAGAATTAAATGAAGAAGAAAAAGCAATATTAGAAGAAAAAATAATTCAAGTTTATAAAATAAAAAAAATTAATTTTAATGATAAATCTTTATATAATAAAAATAAAAAATTTAAATCCACGAAAGATATGCCAATATTAGAAGATTTTTATAATATATTAAATGATGAAAAAACAAAAAAATTTAAAATAAAATTAATTCCATTTATAAAAGGATCATTAAAATTTTTCAATAATTATACAAATATTGAATTAAATAAAAAATTAATTATTGCAGATGTTTATGAATTAGGTGAAGAAAATATGAAATTTGGGATGTATTTATTTGTTGAATTATTTTGGGATAAAATAAAAATAAATAGAAAAATAAAAAAAGCAATTTATTTAGATGAAATTTGGAGATTAATTGGAGTAACATCAAATAAAGATGTTGCAAAATTTATTTATAAAATATTTAAAACAATTAGAAAATATGGTGGAAGTAGTGTAGCAATTACACAAGATATTTCAGATTTATTCAGTTTAGATAATGGAGCATATGGAAAAAGTATTCTAAATAATTCAAGTATAAAAACATTTTTTTCATTAGAAGAAGAAAATATAAAATTATTATCACAATATTCAAATATTTCAGAAAAAGAAAAAATAGAAATAAAATCTTTAAGAAGAGGAGAGTGTTTAACATTTGTTGGAGATGAACATATTTTAATAAAAATAAATGCAAGTGATTTTGAAAAAAAAATAATTGAAGAAAAAAATAATTAAAATATTTTTTGATAAGAAAGGAAAAATAAAAATGGAGTTAGAAAATAAATTAGAAAATAATATAAATAATGAATTAGAAAAAGAACAAAAAAATTTTTTTGATACTACTTTTGGAAAAATAATAAATAAAGCATTAGATTTTCGGGTTAAGGGCAATGTTACCAGATGTAATAGAGAATCAGGTTATAGAAATAAAAGATGCTTTAATAGAAAATGGAATAAAAGATGGTTTACATACAGCAACAGAATGTGTAGTTGATATTGGAAAAAGTATTTCCGGAATATTTACCGGAAAATTTGAGAATATTTCACAAGTTCAAACAGCAATTGGAAGTGGAGGAGTAATTGATACTTTTTCAGATTTAATTGATAAAGCATCAAATAAAATATATCAAAAAGGAATAATAAATAGTCAAATAAAATCTGTAATAACAGGTGGGAAAGATATAATTTTGAATAATGTTACAAGTAATATAAAAAATGAAATGAATTTTCAAGAGAGAAGTATACACAATATAGGAAAATATGTGGATAACTTTAATGAGTATTTAAAAAGCAAAGATTTTGAAGGAATGACAAAAGAATGGAAAAAAATACAGAACAATTTAAAAAGTATAATTCCTTTAGAAAATATACTAAAGCAAGTAAGACAAACTGAAAATATATATAATTTAATAAAAAATAATGGAAATAATTTTGAGTTAAGTCAAGAAGAATTAGAAATAATTAAAAAAATATAAAGGTATGAATATACCTTTATATTTTATCTATTTTTTGTTCTTTATTTAATTTTTTACAAAAATCATTAGAATACATAACAATGTGATAAATGAAATCTGATGTTTCTGCAGAATTTACAGTTAGAATATTATTTATTTTTTGAATTGTTTCATTGTTTGTATCTTTTCCAAATAATAAATAATCAGCAGAGACACCTGTATATTTTACAACTTTTCTTAAGGTTTTTACACTTAAAGCTCTTTCGCCTCTTTCTATTTGACCTAGAAAAGAATCTGTTATATCAATTTTTTCTGAGAATTCTTCTCTATTCATTTTCATACTTTCTCTAATTCCACGTAATCTTTCACCCGTGTTTATATCATCTTGGTTAAAATGCATATAAATCTACTCCTCCAAATTTTTTTAACATTATATAGCGAATTTTGTCAACAGATAATAAGCAAAAAGCGAATATTTAAAGTCAGCATTTGTTAAAAAACAAATTTCCAAAAAATTGAAAGTTTTGTAAATATAAACAAATAGAATTAAAACGAATAAAATGGAAAAATAAGACTCAAAATATTGGAAGGTGATAAAGATGTTGAGTGATGAATTTTTGAATCAGATTTTTCAAAATAATCAAGAAAAGATAGATGGAAAAATAAGTTATGAATATCATAAAAGACTTAAATTAATAAAAGAACAAAAAAATGAAGAAAGAGAAAATATAAAACAAGGAATAATAGCAGAATTATATTACAAAGAAGGATTTAAAGATGGCATAGATTTTATAATAAAACATATGAAAAAATTATGAAAATAATTCCACAAAATCCTTGCAAAATAAGAGTTATTATAATATAATACAAAAGAAAAAAGTAATAAGAAAGAGGTAAAACAATGGAAGAAAGACAAGATGGAAATATAATCAAAAGAGATATAGATGAAGAAATGAGAACAGCCTATATAGATTATGCCATGAGTGTTATCGTTTCTAGGGCATTACCAGATGTAAGAGATGGTTTAAAACCAGTTCATAGAAGAATTTTATATGCTATGCATGAAGATGGAATTACATCAGACAAGCCTTATAGGAAATGTGCTAATACAGTAGGATCTGTATTAGGAAGATATCATCCACATGGTGATGCATCTGTATATGATGCTATGGTAAGAATGGCACAAGACTTCTCAATGAGATATATGTTAATAGATGGACATGGAAACTTTGGATCAATAGATGGTGATGGAGCTGCGGCAATGAGATATACAGAAGCAAGAATGTCAAAAATTGCTGAGCAAATGTTAGTTGATATTGAAAAAAATACTGTTGATTTTATGCCAAACTATGATGATAGATTACAAGAACCAACAGTATTACCAACAAAAATACCAACATTATTAATAAATGGATCATCTGGTATTGCCGTAGGTATGGCAACAAATATACCACCACATAATTTAACAGAAGTTATAAATGGTATTATAAAAATCATAGATGATGATAATGTAACAGATGAACAATTAATGCAGATTATCAAAGGTCCGGATTTCCCTACAGAAGGATTAATTTTAGGTAGAGAAGGAATAAAAGAAGCATATACTACTGGTAGAGGAAAAATTATAATGAGAGCTGAAGCCGAAATTGAAGAAATGAGTGGAAACAAGCAAAGAATTATAGTTTCATCATTACCATATCAAGTAAACAAAGCTCGTTTAATTGAAAACATAGCACACCTATGTAAAGAAAAAAGAATTGAAGGAATATCAGAGCTAAGAGATGAATCTGATAGAAATGATAGAGTAAGAATTGTAATTGAATTAAAAAGAGATGCAAATGCAAATATAGTTTTAAATCAATTATATAAAAATACTCAAATGCAAGATACATTTGGTGTAATCATGCTAGCATTAGTAAATAATGAACCAAAAATTTTAACATTAAGACAATGCTTAGATTGTTACATAGATCATAGAAAAGATGTAATTTTAAGAAGAACACAATTTGATTTAGACAAAGCATTAGCAAGAGCTCATATTTTAGAGGGATTAAGAATTGCAATTGATAATATTGATGAAGTAATTGCAATTATCCGTAGTTCATATGATGATGCTAAAGAAAGATTAATGAAAAGATTTGGCTTAACAGATATCCAAGCACAAGCTATTTTGGACATGAGATTAAAAACATTATCAGGATTACAACGTGAAAAAATAGAAGAAGAATATAAACAATTAATGGAATTGATAGCACATTTAAGAGCAATTCTTTCAAGCGAAAAATTAGTTTTTGATATTATAAAAGAAGAACTTATTGAAATAAGAGATAAGTTTGGAGATGAGAGAAAGACAAAAATTGTTGCGGCACAAGGTGATTTCGAAGATGAAGATTTAATTAAAGATGAACAATCTGTAATAACATTAACACATTTTGGATATATCAAGAGAATGCCAATAGATACATACAGAAGTCAAAAACGTGGTGGAAAAGGAATTATAGGTACAGCTACAAGAGAAGAAGATTTTGTAAAACAAATCTTTACTGCATCAACACATGATATGATATTATTCTTTACAAATAGAGGAAAGCTATATAAGTTAAAAGGATATGAAGTTCCTGAAGCTGGTAGAACCGCAAAAGGAACAGCAATTGTTAATTTATTAAGTTTAGATCCAGGAGAAAAAGTATCTGCAGTTATACCAATTCAAAATTTTGCTGAAGGAAAATATCTATTAATGGCAACAAAGAATGGATTAATAAAGAAAACGGCATTAAAAGAATATGATTCATCAAGAACAACAGGACTTTTAGGAATAACATTAAAAGAAAATGATGAATTAATTGGTGTTCGTTTAACTGATGGAGAAGATAATGTTGTATTAGTTACAAGAAACGGATTATGTATTACATTTGATGAAAAAGAAGTTAGACCTATAGGTAGAGTTTCACAAGGTGTAATTGGAATTAGAATTGATGAAGATGATGAAGTTATTGGAATGGAATCAATTATTTCTGGTGGAAAAGCTACATTACTTGCTATTACTGAAAATGGATTTGGTAAGAGAACAGAATTAGATGAATATAGAGTACAACTTCGTGGAGGAAAAGGTGTTGTAACATATAAAATAACTCCAAAAACGGGAAAATTAGTTGGAGTTAGAATTGCAACAGATGATGAAGATGTAATGCTTATAACAGATAAAGGTACAATAATTAGATTAAAAGTTAAGGATATAAGTGTTTTAGGACGTTCAACACAAGGTGTTACTTTAATGAGAACAACAGATGGTGGAAAAGTTGTAAGTATTGAAACTTTAACTCCAGATATGGAAGATATTGAAGAATGATAAAAATAGAACTTATTAAGATAGAAAATCTTAATGAGTTCTATTTTTATCATTTTCTTTTAAAACGTAAATCTTCACCAAAAAAATAATAAATATCATAGTAACCAACAATTCTTGATCCTATTCGTTCCTCATAACTTTTAAAGATATTATTAATATTAAGGTTAGTTGAAATTATAGTTTTGGTAACTTTATTATTTAAATTTAAGATACGAGTATTTAGTATTGTGAATAATTCACTTAGTTTCATACTGTTTAAACATTCTGTTCCAAGATCATCAATAATAAGCAAATCAGCCTCTAAAACATCTTTATAAAAGTTATCTTTATTTGCTGTTTTATATTTATTAAATTTATTATCAATAATAGTTTCTAATAAAACAGGAGCAGTTTGATAAAGTACATTTTTCCCTTTTTTTATAAGTTCATTTGCTATACAGTTTGACATATATGTTTTTCCTAAACCTGTATTTCCCGTAAATAAAAGATTCTTTGAGTTTGGGTTATCAAAGTTATTTACAAATTCAATACATTTTTGTTTGATATTTAATATATTTTGTTTTGGCGATATATTAAAGTTACTAGAAATTTCATTTGAAAATATATTTGGATTAAAATTTTCAAAGTTTTCTTTGCTTAAATTTGTCATATTAGATTTATTATATGAAATGTTTAGTAATTTTTGTTTTAAACATGAACACATTACTGTTGCTGATGTTCCAGATTTTATATATCCAGTATCTTTACATAGACAACATTCATATTTGGGTTGTAAATCATTTATTGAAAGATTATTTTCAAAAAGAATATTTTTTCTTTCTTCCTTAAGGCTTTCAATTTTTTGATGTAAGTTTTCTAAAGAAGACGAATTTCCAAATAAGATATTTTTGGTTTCATTAATTGCTACAGAATTTAATTCGTCTTCAATTTCTTGAAGACGAGGTATTTTTTTATATAATTCTACTTTTTGATGTTCAAAATTAACTTCAGCTTTACGTTTTTTTTGCTCATAATCACTTAAAAGTGATGTTAAAATATCATTAGACATTTATATCTCCTTCTATTCTTTGAATATTTGAAGCTGCAACATTAGGGTAATTAGGATTTTGATTTATTTGGAATTGATTATCAGTATTTGTTTGCATATTTGAATTTGCATATAAAAATGATAAATTAGTATATTGCCTTTGTTCATAGGAGGCTTTATTAACTTGTTTTTCTAATTGTTTTGTATCTTTTCTTTGTTTTTCACGTTGTTCTATAAATGCATAGACTTCCTCTGGGGTTTTTAGACCTCTTTCATGCCAATTAGTTATAATGTTATTAAAATATTCAAAGGTTGGATTTGATTTGTAAACACTACGCTTTAGAGCAATTTCAATAATATTTAAATTATAACCATAATCAAGTAACCATTTTTCGATATATGCTTCTTCATATTGTGTTAATGTTTGTTTTCCCAGTTTTTTTGCTATTGTTTTCTTTATTTTTACTAATGCATCTTGTTTTTGATAATAGGAGTCTAAATCTTCCCAAGTTTGAATTTTATTGCTTCCCCAGGCTTCTGCAACGGTTTGAACATATTTCATATTTAATGCAGAACGTCTAAAACAATAATCAAATAATGAAATTAAAACTTGATCATCAAAATTATATTTTGTAAGCCAAATATCGATATTATTATACCAAGATGGTCCCATAATACCTGAAAAATATGTATTATTGATATGTTCAATAATTTTTGCTCTAGCTTTATTTTGGGCAATATCAGCAACTTTTTCAGGAGACATTGTTAAATTTGGTTTATATAGTTTATTGAGTGTTTGCTCTTGCAAATTTGATATTATAAAACCATTTTCTTTTCTGATTATAAAACCATTTTCTTCTAAGTATGTAAAAGCATCATTAATGTCTTTTAAAGGTAATGCTAAATTTTTTGATAAGTCATTTAATTTCGCATCTTTTTCATATTTTGAAAGAAATATAATATAAAGATATACTTTTACACTTGTTGCTGGCATTTGTGATAAATATTCAGCGAAAAATATATCTGGAATGATTGTTTCAGAAAATAATAATGGTAAATCTGACTGTGTTAGTTTCATTTTGTACCTCCTTTTGTTATATTAAAATGTCATTAGAATTATATCATGTATGGACAGAAAATCAAGTAAAAAGTCAAAACTTTTTATATAAATATAATTTTGGTCGAATAAGATATTTTAATATATATTTAAGAACGTAAACTATAGATTCACCATTTAATCCGACTATACTAAACAATATAATTGGAAATGATAAAGATATAAAAAGAAAAATTTTAATGTCCCAATTTTTTATAAAAATGTGTAAAAGACCAAAAGTAATTGAACACCATATAACAATAAAAATTGCTGTTTGGTAATCTAAAATTCCTAATATTTTATTTTTAAAATTGTAATTTTGAGGTATTATAAATTTCATAGAAATAGTCCTTTCTAAATAAGATTAAGAGTAGTTTTCCACAATTAGTTCTATTTCTTGAAAAAGTTATTCACATTCTGTGAAATAGTTGTGGAAACACCACCTAAAAATTCGCGTGAAAATGAATTTGCTTTTATTAAAGCATAAATAGCACCAATATAAATAAATTTTATAATTAGATTTCCAGATGAATAATCCATAGAAAATAATATTAATAAAACAAGTGATACTATAATTTGAATAAATAATAATGAAAATAAATTGCGAATCCATGATTTAAAAAACCAAGAGGTATTTTGTAAAATTAATGATAAGAAAGCAACAGGAGTTAAAAGAATAAATATTTTAACCATTATATATCTAAAGGCATAAGTGAAAACTAAACTTAAAAGCGAGGAAGATAAAGAAATTTTTATAATACCATCTAAAGAGAAAACATCTAATGAAGAAAAAGAAATACCAATGGAGTTATTTATTTCTAAAATCAATTCTGAAAAGCAAATATTTTTATTAAATAAATCTTCACCAATTCCACGAATAGCTAAAGTAATATTTGATGTAAAAGATAATATTTCTTTTATGAAAAAATATGAAAAATTAATACATATTCCAAAAATAATTATTTTAAAAATAAATTGTGATGGTTTTTCAATTTGATTATAATTAAAATGAGAAAATAAATATTTTATTGAATAATATAAAATAAATCCAAATAATAAAGAATTGCAAATTAAAATAATTCCATTATGAGAATTTGTTCCTAATATTTTTTCAAAAAAAGAATCAAAAATAATATCTGGATTTATAAAAATAATATCATCTAAAATTTCATATAAATTATTATCAATTGATGAAAATAAATTTTGTAAAATTGTATTAATTGTTTCAATAATTATTTGAGTAATATTTTTTGCATTTTCCATTATGCCTCCTAAAAATATTTGATAAATTATTTTTTTATAATAAAAAATAAACAGTAAAAACAATAAATTAATAAAAATAAATTATTAATTAATTAATGATTGAATTGCAGATAAAATTAAATCAGCTGCTAAAATAAATGCATAAGAAAATAATGAACCTGTAATAAGTTTTTTCCCAGTTCTTATTTTTTCTTCATCACCAAAACTAAACTTTCGCATAAGAGCTCCAGAACAAATTGCCACAGCTGCAGCAGGCGTAGATATTTTAAGAATCCATTCTTCTATCTCTTTAAATGCATCATTTACTTTATTTACCAATTTTGGAGTAGATGCCAAAGCTTGGATTGAAAAAATAAATAGTAATAATATAACTAAAATTAAGTTGAAAATAATTTTTTTCATAAAACCTCCATTCTATAAATTTTATTAATTAGAAAAAATAATTAATAGAAATAAATAATAAATTATTTAAAATATGGAAACATTTTTAATTTTTGAGGAGTTAAAATTTTTTCTCCATCAGATAAAAAAGCTAGGCAAGAAAATATTTCTAAATTTTGAGTAAAAAAATTTGTATCGAAAATAAAATCAGATTGAGTATAAGTATTATAACTTTCTGTAATATTTGAATTTTGGGAATTGAATGAATTAGTAATATAGTTAAAATATGTTTCTTTTGCGTTTTCTGATATAGTTGAAGAAGTTTTTTCTTTATCTTCTTTTCCTAATTGTTTTTGAACTTCTTCAATTGTATAAATATCATCAGTTCTAAACCATAATTTATTAATTAAATTTTGAATAATTACTTTTACAGAATTATCATCTTTTAATGTATTTTTTAGAGAAGAATAACTTTGAGTAGAAACAATATTTATACATTTTGCCTCACGGCTAAGAGAGAAAAAGTCAGCATCTGTTTTAGTAACATATTCAGCATATTCATCACAAATGAAGGCGCATGGTTTGGCCTTGTTTTTTGATAAATTATACATTACTTCAGATTGAAAATCTAATTTTAAATATGCTGAAATTAATTTTGATAAATTTTTGTATTCTGCAATATTCATATTTAATATAACAATTTTTCCACAATTTAGCATAGAGGAAAAGCCTTTAAAATTTAATTCATCTAAATGAGCACAAAAGGTTTGTGATATATTATAATCTGAGACAAATATATTTGTAATACGTGTAATTTCAGATTTTAGTATTGCTGAGGTTCTTGAATCTAACGAATGGAATTCTTTTTCAAAAAAATCCAAAGCAGAGTTTAATTCATAAATTTGTTTATGATTAAATTTATTTTCATAAAATAAATTTTTTAATATTTTTAATTTTGAATTATAATAATCAATTTCAGTAATTAATTTATGCAATTCAATAAATGTTACATATCCATTATTATATAATCTACAAAGTTTTATAGCTTCTGTTAAAACTTGTTCTGCTTTATCAAGCCAGAATGATTCTGAATTGTTTTCAGAGAATAATAATAAAATTGTTTTTAATCTATTAGCTAAAACAGAAGGTTTTAAGTTTGGTTTATGAAGAGGATTATATTTTATTTTTGAATTTAATCCAATTTCTATTAAATCGTTTTTTAAATTATATTTAATTAATAAATTTTTTACATATTTATAGTAATTTCCTTTTACATCCAAAATTAAAATTGGAATTTTACTATTTTTATTTAATGAATTATATTTTATAAATTGTTCTGTAAAAGGATACATTGCAGAAGATGTTTTTCCTGTTCCAATTGTTCCTGTTATTAAAAAATTTTGATACAGTCCTGATTCAGAAATAATAATATTTTTATTGGAATTAAATTCTTTACCTATTAATAAATTAATTTGATTTTTATTTTTTGAAGAATAATTATTATTTTTTGAAGAATAATTATTATTTTTTGAAATAATATTATTATTTTTTTGATAATTAAAAAGATTTTTTAAATTTTCTAATTTACCAATTAATATGTATATTAATATAAAGTTTGTATAGAAATATAAAAACCAAAAACTTGTTTTTAAAAAATTCCAAAAGGAAAAATTTTTTTGACAGATATCAAATGAAGTAAATACTGAGGATATAATTATTTCAGAGGATATATAAAGAGGATGAAATAATTTTTGTGCACAAAAAAGAGAGAGGAATGTATAGAAAAAAGCAAGAACAAATTTTTTGATAAATGCTCACCTCACATTATAAAAAATAATAAATAAAATTAATTATTTATTTTTATTTATTAATTCTTTTTTTAATTTTAATTTTGAACCTTGTAAATTATGAAAAAATATAATATCCAAAAAAGTATAAATAGAATAAATAAATATAAAAAAATTAAAAAGATAAATTATAAAAAAGAGATTAATTAATTTTGAAATAAAATCACCGCCTAGCAAAAAAATAATATAATAATTTTTTTCATTTGTCTATATTTTTTTGAAAAAAATCTTATAATTTTATGACAGAATACTACAAATTTTTTATATGAATATTTTATAAATAAAACATGAAAAAATTATGTAAATTATAAACATATACTTGATTTTTATATAAAAATGTAGTAGAATAAATAAGTTGAAAAAAGATATAATAATATAGAAAGGAAAATAAAAATGAAATTTAATAAAGATACAAAAATTGGTGAAATTTTAGAGATTGCACCAGAAAAAGCAGATATATTAATTGAAATTGGAATGCATTGTTTAGGATGTCCTGCATCACAAATGGAAACATTGGAAGAAGCTTGTGAAGTACATGGAATTGATGTTGAAGAAGTTGTAAAGAAATTGAATGAAGAAGAGTAAAGTTGATAACTTTTTTGACATGATACAACAAAAAATAAAAAAATTTTAAAAATTTTAAAAAAATGTATTGACAAATTAATCTGATTGTAGTATTATAATTAAGCAATGTTCAATACATTGTTTACGGGCTATTAGCTCAGGTGGTAGAGCACTTGACTTTTAATCAAGTTGTCCCGCGTTCGAGTCGCGGATAGCTCACCAAAGATTAAAAAGAATTCTAATGTGAAATATAATTAGAATTCTCTCATTTATATGGCCCCGTGGTCAAGCGGTTAAGACACCGCCCTTTCACGGCGGAGTCATGGGTTCGATTCCCGTCGGGGTCACCATTGCCACTTTAGCTCAGCTGGCCAGAGCACCGCACTTGTAATGCGGGGGTCCCCAGTTCGAATCTGGGAAGTGGCTCCAAATTGTCAGTAGTTTTGCTATAAGCTTAATTATTGGCTTTTTTTTATTTTATATAATAATATAAAAAAGAAAGGTATAAAAAATGAATAAAGTTGTATTAATAACAGGGGCATCAAGAGGAATTGGAAGAGACATAGCTGAAAAACTTGCTCAAAAAGGATATCAAGTAATAGCAAATTATAATAGGTCAGAAGAAAAAGCCAAAGAATTAAAAAGTAAATATGCAAATATAGATATTTATAAAGCTGATGTTTCAAAAAGAGAAGAAGTACATAATATGATTAAATCTATATTAGAGAAATATAAAAAAATAGATGTATTAATTAATAATGCAGGAATTTCACTAACAGGCTTATTTACAGATGTTACAGATGAAGAATGGAATAAAATAATTAATAATGATCTATATTCTGTTTTTTGTACTACACAAGAAGTATTAACAAATATGATTATGAGAAAAGAAGGATGTATTATAAATATATCATCAATATGGGGAATTGTAGGGAGTTCATGCGAATCTATTTATTCTGTTGCAAAAGCTGGAGTAGATGGAATGACAAAATCATTAGCAAAAGAATTAGGACCATCAAATATTAGAGTTAATTCTATTGCACCTGGAATTATTGATACAGAAATGAATAATTGTTATTCTGCAGAAGAAATAGAAGCAATAAAAGAAGAAATTCCTCTTGAGAGAATAGGAAAAAAAGGTGATATTTCAAAATGTATAGAATGGTTAATTGAAGATGAATACACAACTGGACAAATAATTTCTATAAATGGAGGATGGGTGATTAGATAAAAAGTACTGAAATAATATTCAGTACTTTTTTATCCATTTGCAGTTGAATTCTTTTTGTAATTTCCAGATATTATTCTAGGAAGATATGTAATTATTTTATAAACTGCTAATCTTATTTTTTTACTCCAAATATATGATTTTCTGAGTTTTCGAGCAGAACCTAAAGAAACAGGTTCATCTTCTAAAGTAATTAATTCAACAGGTTGCTTTTCAATAACAAAAATATAATTTTTTCCGTCATTATTATCCCATTCATTTTTTTCGTTACAAAAACAAAAATTAAAAGTTTCAACTTCACCAATTTCAATTTCAATTTGGTAACCTAATTCTGTTTTTACCATTTGAGTTGAAGTTAAATTGTCCCAATTGTTTCCAAAACCATAATGAATAGAAACCTTTTCAGAATTGTCCTGAAAAAATTTACCTGTATATGATATTTTTATTTTACTATTTTCAACTAATTTATCAGTATTAAAGAATATATTTTTTACTAATTCCATTTTGAAAACTCCTTATCTTTTGATAGAACATATTATAATATTTTATTTTACAATATGCAAGTCTTTTTGTCAAAAAATTCATAAAACTATAAGTTATAGATTTATTAAAATAGATTGTAAAAAAGTTAAATATATGTTATTATTAATGAGAATGAAAAGGAGTTGTATATGATTGATTTAAAAGAAAAAACAGATGATATAAAAGAACTAGAAATACCAGAGATAAAAAATGAAAACAATGAAGAAAACATTGATAATCAGCAGATTGTTGTTACTGAGAAAAAGAGTAAAAAGTGGATTATAATATCAAGTTTAATAATAGTAATTATTTTATTAATTTTTTCGACAATATTTGCATTAATAAATATTGGGAACAAAAAAATTATAAAAGGAATATTAATTGAAAATATAGATGTTTCTAATTTGACAATAGAAGAGGCAAATAGTTTATTAAATGAGATTACAGATAAAGAAAAAGAAAATGAAATAATTTTTAAATATAAAGAAGTTGAAACTCCAATTACTTATGAAGCTTTAGAAGTAGAATTTGATATAAAAGAAAAAGTAGAAAAAGCATATCAGGTAGGAAGAGGAAGTAATATAATAAAAAATAATTTTGAAATCCTTTCTACATGGATTAATGGTAATAAATATGAATTAGAAGCAAGTTTTGATGAAAATGTAATAAAACAAGTTTGTGAAAATATAAATAATACTTCAGAAGATGCAATAGTAGAACCAAGTTATTATATTGAAAATGATAGATTAATTATTACACCAGGAAAAAAAGGAATTGATGTTAATGAATCTGAAGTGAAAAACATGGTAACAAATATTTTAAATATTAATTCTGAAAAAAGTACAATTTTAGAGGTTCCAGTTTCTTATAAAGAACCACAGACAATTGATTTGGAAAAGATACATAATGAAATATATAAAAAGGCACAAGATGCATATTATACAAATAATCCATTTACAATATATCCAGAAGTAAAAGGAATTGATTTTGATATAGAAAGTGCAAAATCAATAATAGAAGAAGAAAAAGAAGAATATGAAATTCCACTTATAATAACACAACCAGATAAAACAGTAAATGATATAGGAACAGAAGCGTTTCCAGATTTATTAGGAACATGTTCAACTAAATATAATGCTAGTAATACAGGAAGAACAACTAATTTAAAGTTGGCTGCTGGAAAAATAAATGGTAAGGTTTTATTAGTTGGAGATGAATTTTCATATAATCAAACTGTAGGAGAGAGAACAATTGCAGCAGGTTATAAAATGGCAGCGACTTATTCAGGTGGAAAAGTTGTAGATGGTCTTGGTGGAGGTATATGTCAAATATCTTCAACTTTATATGATGCTGTTGTGTTTGCAGATTTAGATGTAACTGTGAGAAGAAATCATCAATTTATTACTTCATATTTACCAGGAGGTAAAGATGCTACAGTTGTATGGGGATCACAAGATTTTAAATTTAAGAATTCAAGAAAATACCCTATAAGAATTACGACCACAGTTAGTGGAGGAGTTGCTACAATACAAATATGGGGACACAGGGAAGAGACAGAATATGATATTTCTATAGAAACAAAGAAAACTGCTACAATTGCATATACAACACAATATATTAATGATTCAAGTTTACCAGTAGGAACTCAAAAAGTTGTTCAAAATGGTAATAATGGCAGTAAATATGAAGCTTATAAAGTTAAAAGATTAAATGGAGAGGTTGTTTCAAGAACACTTCTTTCTAAAGATACATATAATGCAATGCAAAAAATTGTTAGAGTAGGAACAGGTAATTAAATAGTATTAAATGTCTAATAGAAAAATGATTTGATTAAAATATAAATTCATATATTGACAAAAGTTTTAAATAGTATTATAATAAGTTTGTTATATTGATATAACAAACTTATTTATTTGCACCATTAGCTCAGCTGGTAGAGCAGCTGACTCTTAATCAGAAGGTCCGCGGTTCGATCCCGCGATGGTGCACCAAAATAAAAAATAGTAGATTTAAAAATCTACTATTTTTTTGAATTCTAACGGAAACCACCGCCTCCGCCACCACCACCGAAGGAACCACCTCCTCCGCCTCCAGAAGAGAATCCACCTCCACCAGAAGAATAGCTTTCAGCTCTACTTTTTGCTGTATTTGCAGCAGAAATACCATTATTTGAACATAATGCAATATAATAAAAATTATCATATGATGTAAAATGTGATTGTTCAATTAAGTCTGGATAAAGTTCTTTAAATTGTTTTGCAACAGTTTTTGCAATTCCAAGCATTTGTGCAAATATTAGATAATCTTCAAATAAAGAAACTTCTATTGCTTCTCTTTCATGTATTAAAGTATAATCAATTAAATATTTCTTTAAACCGGCAATTTGTATGGCTTCATTTCTTATCTCAGGAGTAACTGTAAATACAGTTGATTTAAATATTTTTAAAGTTGTTTTTTCATGTGGTATTAAAAATCCATTAATAACTAAATCTTGTTTTTCTTCTTTTAAAATATTTTCAAACCAATTGAGTATTTTTGAATAATTAATTCTGCACCATCTTTCAAATTCTTTATTTTCTAAGATTCCATCAACACTTGCACGATAAAGCATATCAAATAGTTCTTTTTCTTTAGTATTTGTAATTAGTTCAGTTTTTGCACCATTTAAGATAATAACAGTATTTTCTTTTTTGAAAATTACACCTTGTTCTTTTTGTTCTAATTTAATTAAAGAATCTTTTAACCACTTTAATATAATTGCACCAAGTATATCTGTCTTATTTTTTAGTAATCCATAATTATATGCAATATAGTAAGCTCTAAATAAATTTTCATTACAAGGAATATCTCTATAATAATCTAAATCTGATGGTATTTTTTTACCGTATTCTCCAAAATCAAGTGACTCAGAATTTGATTTTACAGCAATCAAAATTATAATTATTATAAATGGTAAAACTGATATTATAAAAGAAAATAGTCCCCAAACAATATCAAAAAATGATGAGTCATTTGATGAACTATATGAAGAATTATCTACATAATGTTCAGCTCCATCTTCTGCCATATTTAAATAATGATTAAAATTATAATCTAATCTATTACTACAATTAAAACTTTCCAAAGGAAATTGGACTAATATTGTCATATATTCATCTGTCGCTAAATTTCCATCTGATTGCATTTCAATATAACCATCATAAACATATGCTGTTCCACCATAATTGCCATAGCCCCAAACTCCAACAGAATCTGGAATATTAAAATTAGAATGAATCTTGATATATACATTTCCAATTGAATTTGAAAAATTATATGGAATTAATGTCCAATATATCATTTGTGAATCTGAAAGTTCAGAAACGAAATTTGAAATATTGTATTTTATAGTATAAGTATGTGAACTATAATTGCTTATTCCCCAGCAAAGTTCGACACCATTTGATAATTTATTTATACCACATTTGTAAGCTTTATCAGATAAAGAACCTGATGTATTCCAAGTTGATAGTGTAGTATATTTTGTTCCATTTTCTGAAACTGTTAAATTAGTTATTTCTGAATTTCCCAAATTATAATATGGATGATATACTTCAGTTCCTTGAGATGTTTTACATTTCCATATTTCTGTTACAGATGCATTACCATTATCATCAATGGCAATATCCATAGATATACTATTTATAGAATTTGCTTCTGTTTTTTGAAACAAGCTAAGCAAAATCAGTGAAAAAATAGTAAGGAAAAAAATTTTAATTGTTTTTTTCATTAAAAACCCCCCTCTTTATAAATTAGTCTAAATTTTCTCCTATTGTATTTTTTATTCTAGTAAGTTCTGTTTGTAAAGTAGAATAAGTATTTGAACTAATAATATGATTTCCAGAATTATAGTTATTAAGAGCCTTTTCAATATCTATAACAAGGTATTTTTGTTTATTTTTTGATGTGTTTTTATACATATATATTGGTGTATATGTAACTTTTTCAATAGATGTTTTATCTGTTTCACCATTTTTAGTTAATTCAATATTTAATATAATAGAATTACGAGTTCTTTCCTTAGTTTGACCAGACATAAAATTTCCTAGTGAATATATAACAAATCCTGTTTTGGTAGAGCCATCATCAAGAGTAATTGTTCTTTTTTCCATTGGCTGTAAAACATGTGGATGACTACCTAATATTATATCTGTACCATTTTGAAATAGTAAGTTTGCAAGTCTTTCTTGCTCCTTATTTTGAGTGTTTTGGTATTCAATTCCCCAATGCATACTAACACAAATTAAATCAGGATTTTGTTCTTTTGCTAATTCTAATTGATTTAAGATTAATTCATCACTAATTAAATTTACGGAATAGTCTCTTTGTGAAGAAACAGGAATACCATTAGTGCCGTAAGTAAAAGATAAAAAAGCAATTTTTATACCATTTACATCTTTTAGTAAAACTTTATTTTGTTCTTCACTACTTCTAGATGTTCCGGTATGTGAAATTCCAGCATCATCTAAATAATTTAAAGTACTAACTAATCCTTTATATCCAGTATCCATACAATGATTATTTGCAGTTGAAACAACATCAATACCAAAATCTTTTAAATTATATGCTAATTGCTCAGGAGTATTGAATGTTGGATAATTGCTATAACCTCTTTCAGCACCCGCAAAAGTTGTTTCAAGGTTTCCAATTGCAATATCAGCATTAGAAATATAATCTTTTATATCTGAAAAAACATAAGAAAAGTCATATGTAGAGCCATTGAATGCATCTTGATATTGAGAATTATGACACATTATATCACCAATAACACTCATATTTATAGTTACATCTTCTTTTTTTGGAATATTTACAATTAAGCTTGTATCTTCTGTATTTTGTGTCGATTGTGTTTCAAATGACAAAATTTCTTGTGATTTTTTATTTAATGATGAAAAATGTTCAATTCCAAATAAGATTAACATTGTAAAAATGGCAATTGAAATAAATAATAAAATTTTCTTACGCATAGTTAAAATCCCCTTTCATTATATAAACAAAATTTATCATATTACGACAAAAAAAGCAATAGTGAAAAATGTATGAAATGTCTTGTTAAAATTGTAAAATTGTGGTATAGTAGATAAGCGATAAGAAGCGGAAAAGTAAAATTAAGGAGGAGATAACATGTTAACTGCAACAGGAGTAACTGTTAGATTTGGAAAAAGAGTATTATTTGAAGATGTAAATATAAAATTTGGTAAAGGAAATTGTTATGGAATAATAGGAGCAAATGGGGCTGGAAAATCAACATTTTTAAAAGTTTTATCAGGAGAATTAGAACCAAGTAAAGGAGAAGTATCACTTGAAAAAGGAGAAAGACTTTCTATATTAAAACAAGATCACTTTGCTTTTGAAGAATATACAGTAATGGATACTGTAATAATGGGGAACAAAGAGTTATATGACATAATGAAAGAGAAAGATGCAATATATATGAAACCAGATTTTTCAGAAGAAGATGGAATGAAAGCTGCAAAATTAGAAGAAAGATTTGCAGAATTAGATGGTTGGAATGCTGAATCAGATGCAGCAATGCTTTTAAATGATTTAGGAATAATACCTGAAAATCATTATAAATTAATGAGTGAAATAGAAGCAAGAGATAAGGTAAAAGTATTGCTTGCGCAAGCCTTATTTGGAAACCCAGATGTATTATTGCTAGATGAACCAACAAATGACTTAGATTTAAAAAGTATTAATTGGTTACAAGAATTTTTAATTAACTTTGAAAATACTGTAATTGTAGTATCACATGATAGATATTTCTTAAACAAAGTTTGTACACATATTGCAGATGTTGACTTTGGAAAAATAAAAGTATATCCAGGAAACTATGATTTCTGGTATGAATCAAGTCAATTAGCATTAAAACAAATGAAAGAACAAAATAAAAAGAAAGAAGAAAAAATTAAAGAATTACAAGATTTTATTGCAAGATTTAGTGCTAATGCTTCAAAATCAAAACAAGCTACATCAAGAAAGAAAACATTAGAAAAAATAGAGTTAGATGAAATAAAACCATCAAATAGAAAGTATCCATATGTTGATTTTAAACCAGATAGAGAACCAGGAAAAGAAATATTACAAGTAAAAAATATATCTAAAACAATAAATGGAGAAAAAATATTAGATAATATATCATTTACAGTAAAAACAGGTGATAAAATAGCCTTTTTAGCAGACAATGAAAATGCTAAAACAGTATTATTCCAAATAATTGCAGGTGAAATGGAACCAGATGAAGGAGAACTTATTTGGGGAACAACAATTACTAAGTCTTATTTCCCAAAAGATAATAATTATTTGTTTGATGTTGATGAAAATTTAACAGAATGGTTAAGAAAATACTCAAAGGATCCAGATGAGACATATGTTAGAGGATTTTTGGGAAGAATGTTATTTTCAGGTGATGAATCACTAAAACAAGCAAGAGTTATATCAGGTGGAGAAAAAGTAAGATGTGTACTTGCAAAAATGATGTTATCAGGTGCAAATTTTTTAATATTTGACGAACCAACAAACCATTTAGATATGGAAAGTATTACATCTGTGAATGATGGAATGAGCAAATTTAAGGGAAATATTTTATTTACATCACATGATCATCAATTAACACAAACAGTTGCAAATAGAATTATTGATATAAAAGCTGATAAAGTTATTGATAGAGAAGTTTCATATAATGAATATTTAGGAATTGAATAAGCTTTAAAAGAATTTCTTATGATAAAGTTCATATTGAAATTCTTTTTTTAATATTAATAATGATTTTAACGAAAAATATTTATATATTTATTGATTTTATAATTGAAAATTGTTATATTATAATTAAGAGTTTTATACAAAGGAGAAGCTTTTATGAATTATTTAAAAAAACAAAATGGTGTAACATTAATATCTCTGGTTGTTACAATAATTGTATTAGTTATATTATCAACTATGATTACACATGCAGGATTGAGTTCAATAAAAAATGCTAGAATTGAAAAGTTGAAGAATGAATTAGAAATTATACAACAAAATATTAGTGTTTGGTATGAAGAGAATATAAACTTATCAAGTGAAGAAATAAGAGTAGGAACTAAGATTCCAGATGAAAGAAAAAATGAATTTCAGGCATCTATTTCGGCAGCATATTCAATTATTAGAGAAAAAAATATAAATTTAGATATAAAAACAGATATTAATAGATATAGATATTTTGGAAAAAATGAATTTACAAATTTACAAATAGATGGAATTGAAAATGAATATATTATAGATATAAAGAATGAAGTGGCAATTTTTGTTGGTGGCTATGAATATGAGGGAGAAAAATATTATGTACTAGATCAAATAAAAGATGTAATAAGAGGAGGAAGTGACGTAAAAGAAATTGTAAAAGTTTCTAGTTTAGTAATGGATTCTGAAGTAGAAGTACCATATCAAGAGAAAAAAATTTTGGAAGTTCAACTTACTCCTAAAGATTCTACAGAAGAATTAACTTGGTCAAGTTCTAATGAGAGTATAGTTAAAGTAAATATTTTAGATCAAGAAACTAATGTAACACATAATAAAGTTGAACTTATAGGGCAAAAGAGTGGAACAGCTGTAGTAAAAGTATCAAACCAAAGTCGAACAATATCAAAAGAATGTACAGTAACGGTTACAAGAACATTAGTTACAACGTTAACAAGTATCCAAAGCAAAACGATGTATGCAAGTGATAAATATGGAAATGATGTTATTGTTCCTAAAGGATTTAAGTATATTGAAGGTGAGACTATAGATAAAGGAATTGTTATACAAGATACAGAAGGAAACCAATTTGTTTGGATACCTGTTAGCAGTATAGACACATCTTTAGATAATTATTTTGTGATTAATAAGAAGCCATATGCAGTACAATTAGCAAGATATGGACTTGATGAAAATGGAATTTTTAAAACTTATCAAACAGCTAATATGTATAAAAATTATGTATCTATAAAAGATGGAAATGCAGAATATAAAGAAATGACTTCAGAAGAAACGGAAAATACAAAAGCAAAAGATTTAGCGGCTTTTATCAGTAGTGTACAAAAAAATAATGGATTTTTTTATGCTAGATATGAAGCAAGTCAAGGAAGTGATGGAAAAGCTAAAACAAAAGCAAATTTAAATGCTTGGACACAAATTACTCAACAAGAAGCAGCCAAAAAAAGTAGGGAAATGTATGATACAAGAAATGATATTACAACAGATTTAATTAACAGTTATGCATGGTCTACAGTTGCACAATATATAACTCAAATGGGAGAAGCAGATTATATACAAAAATCAAATATATCAACAACAATTCGAAAAACAGGTCAATCTGGAGATAAAATGTGTAATATATATGATCTCGCTGGAAACTTAAGTGAATGGGCAACAGAAACAGCTATAATAAATTCTCAAAATATTTGCTCATATATTGGTGGAAGTTTTAAACTTCCGGAAAAAGCAATGATAGGAAGGTCTTATGCTGATGCACAAACAAGTGACAATTCAATAGCTTTTCGTATGATAATGTATATGAATAATTAATAAAATGTGAAAATTCAGTGAAATATATTTACAAAAAGAAAATCAAATGATAATATAAGTTCCAAAAAGGGCTTATATTATTTTTTTACTTAGGGAAATATGGAACTTAGACAAATATAAAAATAGGAGGAAAAATTTGTGATTCAGGTAGAAAATATTACAAAAAGATATGGAAATTTTACGGCAGTAGATTCCATAAGTTTTGAAATTGATGAAGGAGAAATTGTTGGATTTTTAGGTCCAAATGGTGCTGGAAAAAGTACAACTATGAATATGATAACAGGATTTATAGAGCCAACAGAAGGAAGAATTGTTGTTGATGGATATGATATATCTAAAAAACCTAAAAAGGCAAAAAAACAAATCGGATATATGCCAGAAGGGGTACCATTATATAGTGATTTAACAGTAAAAGAATTTGTTTCATATATGGCAGACTTAAAAGGATGTGATAAAAAGACAAAGAAAGAAGACGTACAAAAGATATTAAATGAAACAGGCTTAATTGATGTACAAAATAAATTAACGAAAAATTTATCAAGAGGATATAAACAAAGAGTTAGTATGGCAGGAGCGCTAGTTGGAAATCCCAAAGTAATAATATTAGATGAACCAACAGTTGGATTAGATCCAAAACAAGTAACAGAAATAAGGGCATTAATAAAAGAATTAGGTAAAAATCATACTGTTATTTTAAGTTCTCATATTTTATCAGAAGTAAGTCAAATATGTAATCGAGTAATAATTATAAATAAAGGAAAAATTGTTGCAATAGATACTCCAGAAAATCTTGAAAATAAAGTAATTGAAAATAATGTAGTATATGTTACAGTAGAAGATCCAGAAAATAAAATGAATAGTGTAAAAGAAAAATTAGATAATGTAACAGGTATTGAATTGGTTTCAGAAAATGAAGATAAAACAAAAAAATATATAATAAAAGGAAAAAAAGATATAGATTTAAGAAAAGAAATATTTGAAACATTGGCTAAAGATGGAATAACAATATTTGAAATGAAAAAAGCAGATGCAACTCTTGAAGATGCATTTATGAAATTAATAGATAACTCAATAGAAACAAGTTCAAATGAAAACATTGAAGAAAAAATTGAAGAAGTTGAGAATGTAGAAAAAGATGAAAATATAGAAGAGGAAGAAGAAAATAATACAGAAGAAAATAAAATAGAAAATAAAAAGGAGGAAGAATAATGTTTGCAGTTTTAAAAAAAGAATTTAAAAGTTACTTTCTATCTCCAATAGGATATGTTGTAATAGGAATATTTTTATTTGTATTTAGTGTATTTTTTTATTTGACAGCAATTAATAATGCAAGTGTTGATTTAGGCGCATTGTATTATTATACAGCATTATACGGATTAATAATTATAGCACCTATATTAACAATGAGAATGTTTGCAGAGGAAAGAAAAACAGGAACAGAGCAATTAATATTAACATCACCTGTAAGTATGGCTGGTGTGGTATTTGGAAAGTTTTTGGCAGCAATGTGTGTAATAATTGTAACTTTATTAGTATCATTTATGTATTTTTTCATTGTGAAGTTTTTTGGAGAACCTAATATATCAGCAGTATTAGTACATATGTTAGGATTTATATTAGTAAGTGCAGCAGCAATTTCAATAGGAATGTTTGCATCAAGTATTACAGAAAATCAAATTATTGCTGGAATAATAACAATTGCATTTTTAGTAATGACGTTATTTATGCAAGATCTTAATAGTATTTTTGAAAATCTTTCTATAATGAATTTTTATAGTTATTTTCCAAGAGGAGTAATATCATTAAAGGAAGTTGTTGGACTAATATCATTTACGGCAATGTTTATATCATTTACAATAATTGTAATGCAAAGACGTAAATTAGTAAAATAATTGAGAAAGGGAAAGAGAAAATTGAAAAAGTTTTTAGAAATCATAAAAAATAAATGGCTAATAAAGGGAACTACTACATTATTACTAGTTTTAATAGTGATTGCTTGTTATATTGGATTAAATATTTTAGTTGAAAAAGTAAATGTAGAAAATTTAGACTTTACAGAAAAAAAATTATATTCATTGTCAGAAGAAACAAAAACTAAATTAAAGGACTTGGATCAAGATGTAACAATACAATTAATTAATGCAGGCGATTATAGTTATGTAATAGATTATGCAAAAAAATATACTATATTAAATAGTAAAATACAAGTTGAAGAAATTTCAGATTTATCTTCAAGAATAGATTTAAAAACAAAATATAATTTAAGTGATACAGATATGTTGATTGTAATAAAAGAAGGAGAAAAAGAAAAAACATTGACAACAAGTGATTTATCAACATATGATTATTCTACATATAAACAAATTGATTTAACTGAAGAAGCAATTACAAATGCAATTGTTGAACTTTCAATTGATAAAAAACCAGTAATATATGTTTTATCAAGCAAATCATATTATCAAACAGAACAAGTATTATCAAATGTAATTGAAAAACTACAAGATGAATCAAATGAAATTAAATATTTAGATATATTAGCATCAGGTTCAGTACCAGAAGATTGTAATTGTTTAGTAATAACTACATTAAAAGAAGATTTAAATGAGTTAGAAAGAGATAAAATATTAGAGTATATAAAAAATGGTGGAAAAATAATGATGTTGACATCTCAAAATGTTGTAAATGTTGATACACCAAATTTAAATATGATACTTTCTGAATATGGAATTTCAATAGGTTTTGGAGCTATTTTTGAACAAAATACAGCAAAAATGCTACAAAATGCTCCTGAATTTACAATTGTAGATGTTTCTTCTAGTTTCTTGAAAAATATAGATATGTCTATGAAAATGTGTTTAGTAGATGCAGGAAATATCCAATTTCAAGATGAAGATAAGTTAAATGAACTAGGTATAACATATGAAAAAATAGCAACTACAGGTTCAACATCTTTTGTTAGAACAAATTTTGATATACAATCATATTCAAGAACAGAACAAGATAGTGAAGAAGGTTCATTTATTGTTGGAGCAGATATCACCAAAAAAATATCTGATGAAATTTCATCAGAATTAATAATATATTCAAGTGAAATTAGTGCTACAAATTTGCAGATACCAATAAATAGTCAATATTATATGTATGCAGTAGATTTGTACAATAATAAAGATATTATATTAAATTCAATTTCACATCTAACAGAAAGAACAGATACGATAACAATAAGAAAAGATGATGATTCAGAAACATATACAGTTACAGCACAACAGAACTTAATAATAAAAATAATTATATTTAGTATTCCAATAATAATAATTGCTATAGGAATTGTAGTATGGATTGTTAGAAGAAGAAAAAGATAAGAAAAAAAGCTTTAAACGAGAAATGGTTTAAAGCTTTTTTTGTATAAAAATACATATATTTTAATATATTATATATTGAAAGGGATTGGTATGAAAGAAATATTTTCTATAGTATTGGTAATAATTGGAGCTTTGGTTGGTGCGGGTTTTGCATCTGGTCAAGAAATTTTTTCGTTTTTTTATTTATATGGAAAAAATGGAATGTATGGAATAATAATCATGGGCATATTAATGGGAATTTTAATATATAAGAGTTTAAAAATTATTTATAAAAATGATATATATAATTATGAAGATTTTTTAGGATTATATATAAAGAATCCAAAAATCAAAAAAACTATTAGCATAATTGTTAATATATTATTATTAATTTCATTTTATATAATGGTAGCTGGATTTGGAGCATATTTTGAACAAGAAATTGGAATTAATAAGATAGTTGGAAGCATAATTTTAGATTTTTTATGTGTAATTATATTTTTTTCAAATGTGAAAGGAGTTTTAAAAGCAAGTAATTTTATAGTTCCATTTTTAATAATAATAATAATTTTTATAGGAATTCAAAATATTTTTGAAATTAGACAAATTAAAATTAGACAAATTAAAAATAATTGGCTATTAAGTACAATAATTTATAATAGCTATAATTTCATTTTATTAATTCCTGTTTTAATATCATTAAAGAAACAAATAACAAGAGAAAAAAATATAAAATATATTTCTATAATATCTTCATTAATAATATTAACATTATCAATGATTATATATTTTTTATTAATAAGGGAAAATATAAAAGAAATACAAAATCAAGAAATGCCAGTTGTATATATAATAAGTAATTATTTTTATAATTATAAAAAAATATATTCTTTTATAATTTTAGCTTCTATTTTTACAACTGCAATTTCTGTGGGAATAGGTTTTATTCAAAATATAATGTGCAAAAAGATAAGTTATCCACATATTATTCTATTTATGTGTATAACTAGTTTAATTGTAAGTAATATTGGTTTTTCAAAATTGGTGAATTTGGTATACCCAATATTTGGATGTGTTGGTATAGCACAAATGATAATAATCTTTTTATAAAAATAGATAATAATTAAATAAGAAGAATACAATAAAATTTAATAATTATATTGTAAAAATAACATAAAATGTGATAAACTAATGATATTAAAAGTGAAAGGAAACAAAAGTAAATGAAAGATTTTTTAGCAAATGAGCTTCAGAATCGACGAAGAAATAGAATAATAAAATTAACTATATTAGTATTATTTATAATAGCTATTATTATAATGTTTATATTAATGTGTATATATTTTAATAATGTAAGTTTTAGAAAATGGTGTGATGAAAATATTGTAAATAAAGAAGTATTACAATCAAAGGTAAAAAGTATAACTGTAAATAAAGATGAAAATGTTCAAGTATTTGCATATGATAAATATATTTGTGTGTTAAGAAAGAAAACATTAGAATTTTATAATAGACTTGGAACGAAAGAAAACTCTATAGATATAGATATTGCAAATGCAGAATTTTCAGCAGTAGGGAGGTATCTAGCAATTTGTGAAAAAAATGGTCAAAAGTTTTATTTGATTTCTGGAAAAGAAAAAATATATGAAAATGAAATTGAGGGAAATATTACTCAAATAAATGTTAACAGAAATGGTTATTTATCAGTTGTTATATCTAATACAAGTTATAAATCTGTAGTTGATGTTTTTGATAAAACAGGAAAAGAAATATTTAAAACCAATTTAAGAACGGCAAGAGTAATTGATGTTAGTATTTCACAGGATAGTAAATATTTAGCGATTGCAGAAGTTGATTTATCAGGAATAATTATAAAATCTAGTATACAAATTGTATCAATAGATTTAGCACAAAATAATCCAGAAGAAGCTTTTGTTAATAAATATGAAGCGGATACTGGAAAATTAATAATGAAAATAAAATATCAGGAAAATAATAAACTTATATGTATGTATAATGATTCTATAAATATATTTTCTGTTGATATAAATAATCAATTTGTTAAATATGATGAAAAAAATTTAGCATTTGTAACAATTGACTTAAACAATAGAATTGCTCTTGTAGAAGAAAACTCATCAGGTGAATATACATCAGATACATGTTTGAATATATTGAATCCAAAAAATAATATGAAAAAACAATATATGACAAGTAATGTTGCTAAATCAATTCTAACTTCTGAAAATAAAATTGCAATAAATTTTGGAACAGAATTACATATTATAAATACAAATGGAATTTTAATAAAAAAATATAAATCAAATTCAGAAATCAATAATGTTGTTATGACAGATAATTTGGCTGCAATATTATATAATGATAGTATTGCAATAATAAATTTTTAAAAGGAAGAAGTGAATTATAATGGAAATAATTTTTGATATAATATTAATAGCGATAATATTATTAAATGTAATTATATGTTATAAAAAAGGATTAGTAAAATTAGCAGTTGGATTAGTAGCTGTGTTTATTTCTTTAATACTTGCTTTAATGTTGTATAAGCCAGTTACAAATATAATTATAAAAAATACAGAAATAGATGAGAAGGTAAAAGAAACAATAATAAATACACTTACAACAGAAAATAATGAAGATGAAAAAGATGAAACAGCAGATAAAGGAATGATGAAATACATGCAATCATATGTTGATGATGCTGTAAATAAGACAAAAAATGAAATTGTAATTGAGGCTTCAGAAGCAGTTTCAACAAAAATTATTAATATATGTGCATTTTTATGTATTTTTATTGTTGTTAGGTTGTTAGCGATATTATTAACAATTATTGCAGATTTAATAATGAGTTTACCTATATTAAAACAATTTAATAAAGCTGGAGGAATTATATATGGAATTATAAAAGCTTTAATAATAATATATGTTATATTAGCAATAATATTTGCATTAACATATATAACAGGAAATACAGTAATTTCTGAAATTATATCAAAATCATATATTACAAAAGTATTTTATAATAATAATATATTATTAAATTTGATTTTTACAAAATAAAAATAATGTGAAAATTTTGTGAATATTTTATTAATTATTTATATAATTGTTGAAATAAAGATATTATTCTGCTATAGTATACTTGGAAAAAATATGTAGGAGAGGATTTATTTGAAAAAGAAAAAAGGAAAATCAAAAGTAATAAAGAAAATATTATTTTTGATAATTATATTATTAATAATATGTGCTGGAGTTTTTGGATATAAAACGCATATTAATGGTGGTGGAATGCAAGGATTATTAGCAGCTTTAGTTGGAAATGATAAAGATACATTAGAAGAATTAGAACCAATTCAATTTTTACTATTAGGAGTAAGTACAGATTTAGGAGGAAAAATTACAGATACAATAATGGTTGCAACATATAATCCAAAGAGTCAAATTGCATCATTATTGTCAATACCAAGAGATACATATACAGGAAAAGACCATTCGCAAGGAAGTCCAAATGAAAAAATAAATGCTTTATATACAAAAGGGATAGATAAAATATTAGTAAAAGTAAATGAATTAACAGGGCTTGATTTGAAATATTATATGGTAGTAGATAATGAAGCCTTAATAAAATTAGTAGATGTAATAGGTGGAGTTGAATTTGAAGTACCAATAAAAATGAATTATCACGACAATACACAAGGACTAAGCATAGAATTAGAAAAAGGTGTACAAGTTCTCGATGGAGATCATGCAGAACAACTATTAAGATTTAGAAAAAATGATGATGGCACAGGTTATCCTGCAGAATATGGTTCTGATGATATAGGAAGAATGAAAACGCAAAGAAATTTTATAATGGCAACAGCAAAACAAACATTACAAGCAAAAAATGTATTTAAAATAAAAGATATTATAGATATAATATATGAATATGTAGAAACAAATATATCAATATCTGATATAAAAGCATATGTTCCATATGCAATTAATTTTAATGTAGACAGTTTAAAGAGTGCGGTATTACCAGGTACATCTGTTGGACCTACTCAAACAGGAAATTTATATGCACCATATTGGTTTATATTAACCAATAAAACTGAAGCTCAAAAAGTAATAGAAACATTATATTCTGAGAATGATGAAAATGAAGAAGATAAAACTGATGATAATAATGTTGGACAAGTAATTGAAATTCCAACTGAAGAAACTAATAATATTAAAATTTCATTATTAAATGCATCAGGTTCTCAAAGTAAATTAACAAAAGTACAAAAAATCCTAAAGGAAAAGGGATATAGTGTAAAAGCAGAAGAAAGTAAAGTTATAGGAAAAACTACTATAATAAATAATGCTGATGTTGATGATAAATATACAGAACAAATAAAAGAGTTATTAGGAGTAGGAGTTGTATCTTCAAATTCTACAGCAGCCCAAAATATTGACATTACAATTATAATTGGAAAAGATTATAAATAAAAGTGGAGGGGAAAATCCCTCCACAATTTATATAAAGATTTTTTATTCAAGATTAAATTTATATACAGAATTATTTTTTCTTAATTTTTTTTTATTATATTTTATTTTTTTATTATTATTTTTCTTTTTTTTAGTATGTGAAAAAAATTCAGCTATTAAAATTAATATAATTATTGCTGATAAAATTTGAATAATAGTTTCTAAAATATTTGATTTAATAACATCGTTTTCAGCTATTAAATCAGTTTCATAAGTTATACCATCTATATCATAAGAAATTTTTCCTAAAATTTTATCTTTGGCAATTGGAGCAGTAATATTTTCTTCTATTTTTATAGATGGATTTAAACTAGAAATATTAAAACTTGATTCAAATGTTGCTGAGAGTGAAGTTTTTGCAAGTAAATTTAAAGTTTGAGTTTCTTTTGTTGCATTTTTTATTTTTATTTCTGCAATTTTAGTTCCTTTTTGCAAGAATTGTTTTACTTTATAGTTTTCAAATCCAAAGTCAAAAAGATTTTTTGCGTCAATATATCTTCCGCTTTGTCCATTTTCTGTGGCTTCTGCTCCGAGCATAACAGCTATTAATTCAATTCCATTTTTTTGTGCACCGGCAATTAAACAATTTTTGGCCTGGGTAGTAAATCCTGTTTTTATTCCTATTGCATATTCATAATAATATCTATTAGAAGGATCTAATAAACTATTGGTGTTTTTAAAGTATCTTTCTTCAGGATATAAGTCTGTTGCTGAAAACTTACAATTTTTTTTATTAACAATATTTCTAAATGTTTCATTTTTCATACAATATCTAGCAATAAGGGCCATATCATAAGCTGTTGAGTAATGATTAATATCATGAATTCCACTAGGATTAGTGAAATGAGTGTTTATACATCCAAGTTCTGTTGCTTTTTGATTCATTAAATTTGCAAAATTTTCTATATTACCAGATATTTCTTCTGCAAAAATATATCCAACTTCATTAGCGGAATGTATTAAAAACATTTCTAATAAATCGTTTACATTTAAAGATTCTCCAACTTTTATTCCGGCATTTGAATATCCTGAAGGAATTGCCATTACTGCAGAGCGGCTTGCTGTTAAAGTTGAGCTTAAATCTAATTTTTCAATTGCAATTATAGCTGTTAAAATTTTTGTTGTGCTAGCGGGATAAAGTTGTTTATTCATATCTTTTTGAATCAAAATTTTTCCAGTTGAGGCATCCATTAAAACTGAGCCAGATGAATAAATTTGAAAATCAGGATTAGGTATAGTGCTATCAGCAAAAGATAAAGTATATAAGTTAAATAAAGTTATAATTAACAGTATAACTATAAAAAAACGTTTTTTCATATGTATTAACATCCTTTCTTGTATCAATATAATAACTTATTTAAAAATTAAATTCAAGGATATTAATATAATTTTGAAAAAAATTAAGAAAGGATTGATTTTATGAATTTAAAAAATAAATTATTAAAGATTATAAAAAGTAAATTTTTTATAATTATATGTATAATATTAATATTATTAATTATATACATTTTTTTAGAAGACAACTTTTTTGAAATGAATAATCATGAAAATGCTTGGAATGAAGAAAATACTGTATCAGAGAAAGAAGAAGAAAATGTTTTTTGGCAAGAAGGTTCATTAAAAAATGAGGAAATTGTTGAAAATCTAGAAGAAAGCATTGAAGAGAAAGAAATTCAAAAAGATGAATTAGAAGTTATAAATAATGAAAAAATATATGTATATATAACAGGAGAAGTAAATAATCCTGGGATTGTCGTATTGCCTATAGGAAGCAGGATATCAGATGCAATTGATTATGCAGGAGGAGTTACATCAAATGCAGATATTATGAAAATTAATTTGGTATATATGTTACAAGATGGGATGAAAGTTAACATTCCGAGTAGTAAAGAGCTGAATGATAATCCGAATTTTGAGTATATAACAATGGGATCTGGAGATGAAAAAAATGATAATAATGATTTAAATGCTTTGGAAACAACAAATAATAAAAGTGAATCAGCATTTAAAATATCTAATGTAAATATTAACACAGCAACACAGACAGAGTTAGAAACATTACCAGGAATAGGTCCGTCATTAGCATTGAAAATTATAAATTATAGAAAAGAAAATGGAAAATTTAAATCAATTGAAGAATTAAAAAATGTTAGTGGGATAGGAGATAATAAATATGATGAGATAAAAAAATATATATATGTATAAATAAAAGAAAGGCAGGGACAAAGTCCCTGCCAAAGAGTTTTACTACATATTATTCACCAGAACTTTCAACTGATTTAATAATTTCCTCTAATTCCAGTTTGCTCAAAATACCATTTTCAAGAAGTTTATCGACTAGAACATGGATTAATTTTGAGTGTTCTTTTAAGAAATTCGCAGCCTTATCATAAGCATTCTTTATAATCTTATCAATTTCTGCATTGATTTTATCAGTAATTGCAGAAGTTTGCATATGATACTGTTCTGTATTAAGAAAAACACAATTTGTTCCTATATCAGAACGCATACCATATTTTGTGACCATATCATATGCGTACTTGGTTGCGGTATCTAAATCAGAACTTGCTCCGGAGTTGTATCTAGCGTTCAAGAAGATTGTTTCAGAAATTCTACCTGCAAGATACATACCGATAAAATCATAATAGTAATCAAGGTCTGGATTAGGAGTAATATCCGTAGGATCCAAAACATTTTTACCTAAATAATTTTCAGTTGGAATAATAGTGATTGCCAAAACATCAAAATCAATTAATTTTTTTGAAAATCGGCTAACAATATAATGTCTAACTTCGTGATAAGCGATAGCTCGAATAACATCCTGCGGCATTTTCTTGTAAGCTTTAAAGTTGGTTTCAAAGTTTTCAAGAATAGCTGGCTGAGTGACATATTTTTGATTAGCTAATTTAGCTGAAACCATAGACAAGTCAACAAGACTAATTGTTCTATCAGGATTACAAGTGGTGTAATCAAAGCAAGAAGAATAGAAAATAATTTTATCAATCATTTTTCTTGAAATTTTTACACCATGGAATTGTTCTGGACGCTTAACTGACTCCTTTAACATAGGATAAACTTCTTCTGCTTTAGGCTCTTTGATTTCAATAGTGCGAAATCTGCGTTTTAAAGCGCCTTCTTTTGAAAAAGCTTTTTGATATTCTTCTTCAGTTGTTGCACCAATAACGATAGACTTATCACCTGCAAGAAGAGGCTTTAAAGCATTAGAAAAATCAAGAGATTCATCATTAGAACATGCACCAGCACCTACAATTATATGAATTTCGTCAATGAAAAGGATAATATTATCATATTTTTCAATTAAAGAAATCAAATCTTGATAGCGTTCTTCTGCTTGACCTCTATATGTTGTACCAGAAATAAGGTTACTTACACTGAGCGATAAAATAATAGAGTTTTTAAACATGCTAGGACAATTACCAGTTACAATATCGCAAGCAAGTTTATAAACAATAGATGATTTTCCAACACCAGGTTTTCCGACAAGAATAACATTGCGTTTGGTTTTTTTTCATTTTGTGGGATATTGCAAGAGAATAAAAAAATATTTGAATTTTAACAATAAAAAAGATTTACAAGCTGTAAATCTTTTTTTTATTTGGTTGCGGGGGGAGGACTCGAACCTCCGACCTTTGGGTTATGAGCCCAACGAGCTGCCAACTGCTCCACCCCGCGATGTAATAACAAAACTATTATATAATAGTTAGTTGCATTTTGTCAATACTTTTTAATAAATTTAATATTATTATATGAAGATATTATAAAAATATTACAAAAAATAAAGAAGCCACATATAAATTTGTAGCTCTTGAATTGAATTTGTATAATTTAGGCTTAATATATTAGTGTTAATTGGATTTTTTTGTTTCAATAAAGAAACGATGATTTGTCGATGTCATCGAATGCCAATTAACATCTAATATATAATTAAGCTATATGTTATGAAAAATAATAAAATAAAAAATTTATTAAAATTCATATTTATTATTATAGACACAACATTGTTGAAAAAATATAGTAAAAATAAATGGAAATTTATAGTTTTATATGGTAAAAAAGATGTGTAATTTAATAAAAAATAAAGCATATATTTAAATAAAAATGTATGGAGGAAAATATATGATATTAAGGAGATGGCAAATTTTTACTAGTATATTTTGTATGATATTTGGAACAATATTACATTTTACATATGATTGGTCTAATTGTAATATAATAGTAGGATTACTTAGTCCTGTTAATGAAAGCGTTTGGGAACATTTAAAATTACTGTTTTATCCAATGTTTTTTATTTCTATAATTGGATATTTTAAAATAGGAAAAGAATCACATAATTATTGGGGAGCACAAGCGGTTGGAATTTGTATGGCTTTAATGTTAGTGGTTATATTTTTTTATACTTATACAGGAATTATTGGTCAAAATTTTCTTATATTAGACATTAGTTCTTTTATGATTAGTGTTTTAATAGGAGAATATATAAGATATCAAGTATTAAAAATACCTAAATCTTTTGAATTAGATAAGTTGGCATTTATAATGCTATTTATATTGTTGATAGTATTTATAATATTTACATTTTACCCACCAATAATTCCTTTATTTGAAGATCCTATATATGGAACATTTGGAATAGAACCTAAAAGAATTGATTAAATAAAAAGGTACAATAAAATGTACCTTTTACTCTAAATATTAGTAGATTGAAAAAATAAAAAATACTAATATATTAAGAATGAGTAATAATTAATTAATTAAGAATATAAAAAGAACGTTCATATTATGTAATATAAATTAATTATAACATAGGAAAAAAGAAATTTATGCCAAATCTTGTCGATTATTAAAAGAAAAAAATAAAAAAAGTGACAGAAATCACTTGAATTTTCAAAAATAGAGTAATATAGTAAATAACATAATTTCGAAATGATAATATTAAGTGCACACATGAAAAAGGGGGAATAACATTGAAAAACTTTTTTGGAAGTATATTTATTAATCGTGACGAATTAAGAGAGGCAGGAATAGAGTATCCAATAAAAGTAGAATACTATAAAATAACAAATGAAATACCATCTAGACAAAAATTATTATTTGGAATACAAGTAATAAAAACAGAATATAAAGAAAAAATTGGAGTTGAACAAAGGAAAATAGAAAATATTACAAATAGCGAAAAAGAAGTTGATAAAATCTTGTATCAACTAAAAGAAAATGAAGTAACACCTATAGGATTAGAAGATGTTCTAATAGAATTAGAAGAAAAAATAAATATGATATGTTAATGGTATAGGATTTCCTATGCCATTTTAAATATGTATAAAATAAATTAAAGGTATTGAAAAAAAAAAAAAAATAAGTTACAATACCAAAAGTAATAAAAAGAGAAGGGAGAAAAGAATATGACAGATAAACTAATAATAGTAGAATCACCAGCTAAAGCTAATACAATAAAAAAGTTCTTGGGTGGAAATACAAAAGTTGTAGCATCAATGGGACATATTCGCGACTTACCAAAATCAAAATTAGGAATAAACATAGAAAATAACTTTGAACCAGAATATATAAATATAAGGGGAAAAGGCGACTTAATAAAAGAATTAAAAACAGATGCTAAAAATGCAAAAAAAGTATATTTAGCAACTGACCCTGACCGTGAAGGAGAAGCAATTGCATGGCATTTATCTAATGTATTAAATGTAGATGAAAAAAAAGTAACAAGAGTAACATTTAATGAAATAACTAAGACAGCAGTTCAAAAAGCTATAAAAGAACCAAGAGATATAGATATTAATTTAGTAGATGCTCAACAAGCAAGAAGAGTATTAGATAGAATTGTTGGATATAAAATAAGTCCAGTTTTATGGAAAAAAGTAAAAAGAGGCTTATCTGCAGGAAGAGTACAATCAGTTGCAGTTAAACTTATAGTTGATAGAGAAGAAGAAATTGAAAAATTTATTCCAGAAGAATATTGGAATATTTATGCAGAACTTCTTGATGAAAAAACAAATAAAAAGTTTGAAGCAAAATTTTATGGAAAAGCAGGTAAAAAGCAAGAAATACATTCTAAGGAAGAAGTTGATAAAATATTATTTGCAATAAAAAAAGCTACATATATTGTTGAAGATGTTAAGAAAAGTGAAAAGAAGAGAACACCTGCACCACCATTTACAACTAGTACAATGCAACAAGAGGCATCAAGAAAAATAGGCTTTTCGATAAAAAAGACAATGTCTGTTGCACAGGGATTGTATGAGGGAGTAAAAATTCAAGACAAAGGAACTGTTGGACTTATAACATATATGAGAACAGATTCGACAAGAATTTCAGAAGAGGCAAGAGCAACTGCAAAAACATATATTACTGAAACATATGGAAAAGATTATTATGAAAATAGATATTATAAGACTAATAAAGAAGCACAAGATGCACATGAGGGTATCAGACCAACATATGCAGAACTAGAACCAGAAAAAATAAAAGACTCTTTGACAAAGGATCAATATAAATTATATAAATTGATATATAATAGATTTATGGCTAGTCAAATGGTATCTGCTATATATGATACAATGTCTGTAACAATAAATGCAAATGATTATACATTTAAAGCAAATGGGCAAAACTTAAAATTTAAAGGATTTATGACATTATATGTAGAAGGAACTGATGAAAAAGAAGAAAAAGAAGCGGGAATGGGAATGTTACCAGAACTTATACCAAATGAAATTGTTAAATTAGAAAAAATAGAACCAAAACAAAGCTTTACAGAACCACCAGCAAGATATACAGAAGCAAGTTTGGTAAAAACATTAGAAGAAAAAGGAATAGGAAGACCAAGTACATATTCTCCTACAATTACTACTATATTAGAAAGAAGATATATAGAAAAAGAACAAAAACAATTGGTACCAACAGAATTAGGAAAAATAGTAAACAAACTATTGTGCGAAAATTTTGCAGATGTAATAAATGTTGAATTTACTGCGAAAGTAGAAACAGAATTTGATAATATAGCAGAAGGACAAGAAGATTGGAAAAAAATGATAGGAGAATTTTATGGCCCTTTTGAAGAAAATGTAGAAAGAGTTGAAAAAGAACTAGAACATGTAGAACTAGTAGATGAAGTTTCTGATATTCCTTGTGACAAATGTGGAAGAATGATGGTATATAAATATGGGAGATTTGGAAAATTCTTGGCATGTCCTGGATATCCAGAATGTAAAAATACAAAACCAATTATTGAAACAATAGAAGAAAAATGCCCAAAATGTGGTGGTACTATTCAAGTTAGAAAAGCCAAAAGTAAAAGAAAATATTATATATGTGAAAATAATCCTAAATCATGTGATTATATATCTTGGAATAAACCATCAAAAGAAAACAAATAGTAAACGAAATAGAAAACAATGTAAAATAGACTGTGAATGTATATTTTATGAGGTTTTCTATTTTTAGTTTTTATAACAATAAAAATGTAAAAACAATTTAAAAAACAAAAAAATATAAAAAATTTTAAAAAATGTGTTGACAAAATATGACATCATGTGTTAATATAGAAAACGTACCAAGCAACAGACAAAAATAATTAAAATTATTACATAAGAATTAGTAAAAAGTAAGACGAAAATCAAACAAAAAACATCAATTACTAGTTTTTTATTTTGCCTCAAAAATGGTAAAAAATAATTTTGAAAAAAATTAAAAAAAGTGTTGACAAAAAGAAAAAGGTATGTTAAAATACAAATCGTTCTACACAAACAGCAGAACGAAAAAAGTACATTGAAAAGTAAACAATGAATCCTTTAGAGAAAAAACCAAACGGTATTCTTTAGAAATAAAGAAGTACCAAAAAGTAAATCAAAAAAGATTAAAAAATTAAAGTTTATAAAAAGAGCTTGAAAAAACTCAAAATTATATTGAGAGTTTGATCCTGGCTCAGGATAAACGCTGGCGGCGCACATAAGACATGCAAGTCGAACGGAAGTCGTTATAAAAAGGATTGAAGATTTATCTGATTGAGATTTTATAACAATGGCTTTAGTGGCGGACTGGTGAGTAACGCGTGAGCAACCTGCCTACTAGAGGGGAATAACAGTGAGAAATCATTGCTAATACCGCATATGCCATGAACATCACATGATGAAAATGGGAAAAGAGTAATCTGCTAGTAGATGGGCTCGCGTCTGATTAGATAGTTGGTGGGGCAACGGCCTACCAAGTCGACGATCAGTAGCCGGACTGAGAGGTTGAACGGCCACATTGGGACTGAGATACGGCCCAGACTCCTACGGGAGGCAGCAGTCGGGAATATTGCGCAATGGAGGAAACTCTGACGCAGTGACGCCGCGTGCAGGAAGAAGGTTTTCGGATTGTAAACTGCTTTAGACAGGGAAGAAAAAAGACAGTACCTGTAGAATAAGCTCCGGCTAACTACGTGCCAGCAGCCGCGGTAATACGTAGGGAGCAAGCGTTATCCGGATTTATTGGGTGTAAAGGGTGCGTAGACGGGAAGTCAAGTTAGTTGTGAAATCCCTCGGCTTAACTGAGGAACTGCAACTAAAACTGATTTTCTTGAGTACTGGAGAGGAAAGTGGAATTCCTAGTGTAGCGGTGAAATGCGTAGATATTAGGAGGAACACCAGT
>OGFF01000174.1_pt1 | contig 97183 bp, 89 predicted proteins | sample 1570751 | NCBI WGS metagenome assembly OGFF01 (sample SAMEA2581951, study PRJEB24529) | metagenome | biome: Human gut stool | place: China | collected 2011 | reverse complement strand
ATTCTTGCTTCGCAAATGGGCAGCACGTAATTAAGTATTCTGCCGAGAAGCATATCGGCGTTTGCCCTGCCGCGGTGTATTTCGGCACCGGAGTGACCGCCTTTAAGACCCGAAACGGTTATTTTTAATGTTTCGCCGTTGTATTCTTCTCTTTTTATGGGAAGTATGCAGCGCGTTCTGTTTCCGCCTGCACAGCTTACGGTAAATACTCCCTCGTCCTCCGAATCGAGATTTATCATCATTTTTCCGCGAAGGCTTGACGTGTCAATGTTTTTTGCGCCGTCCATACCCGTTTCCTCGTCCGTTGTAAAGACTGCCTCTACGGGCGGCCTTTTATTGTCGGAGTCGAGAAGTGCGAGTATCATGGCAACGGCGATTCCGTCATCGGCTCCGAGCGTAGTGCCCACCGCCGAGATATTGTCGCCGTCAACCGCAAGGTCGATTCCCTCTTTTTCCATATCCTTGGTGCAGTCGGGGGCTTTTTCGCAGACCATATCAAGGTGCCCTGCGAGAAGTATCGGATCGGCTTTGTCACAGCCTACGGCAGGGGCAAAGATTATGCAGTTGTTGCTGTCATCCTGCAAACATTTGAAACCGTGACTTTCGGCAAATCTTACACAGTAGTCGCTTATCGCTTTTGTGTTGCCCGAACCGCGCGGTATTTTTGAAATTTCTTCAAAATAATAAAAAACCTTTTTCGGAGATAATCCGTCTGTTATTCTCATATTTTCACCTCATTTAATTTTGCGTCAGTTAACTCTCATTGCACTTTTCGGCTCAACCGTGAGAGAATTAACGGTTACCGCTGTATCGTTATAGTTAAAGTATATTATAATGCTGTTATTGTATTCCGTGCAGTAAACGCCGTCCTGAACCTTGTAGTGCGCCGTCATTCTCGCATTGCGGAGGTTGCCGAGAATAGAGTCTGCTGTTTGATATTTTTCGGCGGCAGAGTTGAGCTGATTTTCATAGCTGTATTTTTCGTCAAGCTCCGATTTACCTGTCTTTGAGCAGTACCATTCATATGACGGTATCGCGCCGTATTCGAGCGATTTCAAAAATGCCGTTTCGCTGTCGTCGGCAAGGTTTACGGGGGCCATGGTGTAGTCGGAAATGCCGTGCAGTATCATTTCGACAAACGGCACCGAAGAGTACGAATCGCTTTGAGGGTACGCCGTGTCATAGGAAAGCCCCGAGACAAAGTCGGCGTTTTTCAACAGATAGAAATTGCCGCCGCATATCATAAGGTCGTGACCGTTCGAGAGCTTTTCAATTCCTTTTGAAACAGTCTGTACGGCGGTATCCCTGTTTTGACCGATCATTGAAAAATCCGAATATAAAAGACTGCCGGCGTCGTTTACACAATAGCCGTCAAAAGCAAAGTCGCTTGTGCTGTTTACGTAATCGGTAATGTTTTTCTCGATTTTGGACAGAGCCAAAGCATAGCTTTCGGTCGTATTTTTCTTTGACAGAGCGCTGAATTTATCGGGCGTCTCAACGGTGAGCTTTTTGCCGGACATATCGCGCGCGCTCTTATCCGAATTTTTCCCTGTAGAGAAAATAACCGTACTCACATCGCCGTACATCTCGAATTTTTGAGTCGCAATATACTGCTTTAAATTCTCAAACGACTTTTTGCCGCCGAGTTTTTTTATTGTTGAGGCTCCCGAGAGCAAATCCTGGTTGTTTGCTCCGTCAAGCACGCCGCAGTATCGCACGGTTATATTGTTTACGCTTTTTGCCTTGAGCATATTGAGAAGGTCGTATGCCTGGTCATAAGTTGTAAGGCTGACGTATCTGCCGCCGCTTTTTTGTGCCGTGCCGAGTATTGTCAGAGCAAACGGCAGGTGAGCGGATGAAGTTACCGTTCTCGTGGATAAAACCGAATTTCTTATAAGCTGTTCGCGACAGGCTATTGCCATGCCCGAGTAGCTCGCGTTTTTGTTTGTGAGGAAGCGGTAGCATACGTTTATTTCTCCACTGTACTGTGTTCCGACATACTTTGTCATTTTGCTTCCCGAGCCGACATATGACACATCGGTAATTGTATATGACGTGCCCGCGCGGTCGTATTTGTCACCGCTGCTTTTTTGAACCGAATCCACCGAGGCTATGGTATCGCCCTTTGTAATAAGAGCCACAAAAGCACTGTTTTGCTGCTTCATTCCGAAAAATCCGAGCAGAGCCGAAGCATTTATTTTGCTCTCGTTTTCCGCCACGTCTTTAACTGCCGGGTCAGAGCCGTAAACCTTAAAGCTTTTTTCCGGATAATCCGATTTGCTGTCCGACATCATAAGCGAACCGCTGCCGTCGGGTAAAAGAATGAAGTCTCCTTCGGAAAAATCCTTTTCTGCGCCAAAGTAGCTTAAAAGATTTATTTTTTCGAGCGCATAACCGTCCGAGACCTTTATGTCTCCGCAGTTTACTTTGACGTCCATTACTCCGTCGGAGAGTATATAACTTACCGTGACCGACGCATACGGCGTATCGCCCTGCGGCCCGTTTACCGCACTGTCCTTATCGGACGCCATATTGTATGTTACCTGAAGTCCGTTGCTGACGGGCTTAAATTCAAAAGAAGAAAACGCTACGGAGTTATCCTGAGAATTAAGTATATATTTTTTGCCGTCCTTTGAGAGCACCGCACTCAGAACATATGCTCTGCTCTCGCTTTCGTCATCCGAGGCAAGCGGCATGGAGTACCAGAATTTTCCCTCGGACGTCTCTTTTACCGCGACGGCACCCGTGGTTTTGTCATAGTAAAGCTCTATAAGACCGGACTGGGTGACAAATATCATATTGTCTTTGTTTATAACGTGAAAGCCGTTATCTGTATAGTCTCCGGAAACGGTTGAGAGAACCGAAACCTTTGTTTTGAGCGTTACATCGGGCGAGCCGCAGGAGGTAAATATCAGCGATAAAATAAGTATCAAAGCTGTTATGCAAGGCAGTAATTTTTTAGTGCTTTTCATATTTGTTTCTCCGTTAACATTATAAATAACAACTTATTTTACCATATATATATAATTATTTCCACTATTATTATTTATGCAGGACTTCTCCTTTAAGTTGAAAAAAGTGTTATTTTTTTATTTCAGCGAGGGTAGTCTCGACTGCGTCCGCTATTGCCGCAGCATAGCTTTGCAAATTTTTGTCGAAAAGAGCGTTGTCGCCGTCGTCCGTAATAAAGCCCATCTCCGCGAGGCAGCTCGGCATATCTGTGTTTTTATTTACGTAATAGTTGTTTCCGTTTCCGGCTATTCCGCCTTTAACCCCTCTGTTTTTTGATAATCCGACTTCGCCGAGGGCGTCCATTATGTTTTCGGCGAGCAGCAAATCGTCTTGAGGAGAGTCTTTAAGCGTCCATATTTCAAAGCCGCAGCCGCTGTCGGCACTGTTGCGGTGCAGGGATATAAAAAGGTCGGCTTTCTTTTTGTTTGCCGTTTTGCAGCGGTCCTCAAGCGATACATATGTGTCGTCGCTTCTTGTCATTATTGTGTTTATTCCGCGGGCTTTAAGCTCGGCTTCCACAGCCTTTGCAAGGCGCAGATTATCGTCTTTTTCATATCTTTCACCGTTTGTCGCTCCTACGTCGTATCCGCCGTGCCCTGCGTCTATGCATACGGTGTTGCCGCTTTTTTTCGGCATATGTACCGCTGCGGTGACAAGCAGTGCCGTAAATATCGCAAACGAAAGTATGAGCACAAAAAACGAAATTTTACCGAAGCCTTTTACTTTGCGCGCCGGTTTACTCCGTCTGTGTTTTGCCAATTTATCACCTTCCGAGAAAGCTTTAAAAGCAGTGCGTAAATTCTGCTTTTTTGTTTAAATTATATTTCCGTGTTTCGGCTGAAGTCAATCGATTTGGCGTTTTTTAAAAAAATCTTAATATTTTTGTTGACAACCCGAGAAAAGTATGATATATTGATACCATACTAATCCGATAGGAAATGAGAAGTTCAAAAAAGGAGGCTGTTTTAATGGCTGATCTTAAAAGAATAAAATCAAGACAATGTAACTGGAGAAACAGCCGAATGTGTACCTGTTGACCTTTAATTTTAACAAAACATCATTTAAAAATTATTGAAAGAGGTACACAAAATGAGTAACAAAAATTATAAATTCGAAACCTTGCAGCTCCACGTAGGCCAGGAAGAGCCGGATATAGCATCGGGCGCAAGAGCCGTTCCGATATATCAGACAACATCTTATGTTTTTAAAAATTCCGACGAAGCCGAGGCTCGTTTCGCTCTTAAAGATGCCGGCAATATTTACGGCAGACTTACAAACTCCACTCAGGACGTATTTGAAAAGAGAATAGCTGCTCTTGAGGGCGGCGTTGCTGCACTTGCCACGGCATCGGGTGCTGCGGCTATTGATTACACCATCCGCTCTCTTGCGGTCGCCGGTGACCATGTTGTCGCTTCAAACACCATCTACGGCGGCACGTATAATCTTCTTGAGCATACGCTTCCCGATTACGGCATTACAACTACCTTTGTAGACCCCGACGATATAAGCAATTTTGAAAACGCCATTCAGGATAATACAAAGCTTCTGTATATAGAGACTCTCGGTAACCCCAATTCAAATGTTGCCGACATAGAGGAAATAGCAAAGGTAGCGCATAAGCATAAAATTCCGCTTGTTGTTGACAATACCTTTGCAACACCTTATCTTGTAAGACCCATAGAGTACGGTGCGGATATAGTTGTTCATTCGGCTACAAAGTTTATCGGCGGCCACGGTACGGCGATAGGCGGAGTAATTGTAGACAGCGGTAAGTTTGACTGGATCGGCAGCGGCAAATTCCCGTCGCTTGTTGAACCGAACCCGAGCTACCACGGCGTAAGCTTCGCAAAGGATGTCGGAGCTGCGGCTTTTGTCACCAAGATTCGCGCAATACTTCTCCGCGATACCGGAGCTACAATTTCTCCGTTCCACGCCTTCCTTTTCCTTCAGGGACTTGAGACGCTCTCTCTTCGCGTCGAGCGCCATACGGAAAATGCGTTAAAGGTAGTTGAATACCTCAACAATCATCCGCAGGTTGAAAAGGTAAATCATCCGTCTCTTGCAAGCGGCGAGCAGAAACGGCTTTACGATAAATATTTCCCGAACGGCGGCGGATCGATATTTACCTTTGAAATAAAGGGCGATGATACAACCGCAAAGAAGTTTATAGACCATCTTGAGATATTCTCTCTTCTTGCGAATGTTGCCGATGTTAAATCGCTTGTTATTCACCCGGCCTCAACCACTCATTCGCAGCTCAGCGACGAGGAGAAGCTGGAGCAGGGTATTCGCCCGAACACTATCCGCCTATCAATAGGCACAGAGCATATAGACGACATCATAGCCGACCTTGACGAAGCGTTCAAAGCCGTTAAATGATTTAAATAACGGAATTAAAGGAGATAATCATTATGTCAAAAATATATAAAAGCCTCACGGATCTTATAGGAAATACACCGCTTCTCGAACTGTCAAATTATGAAAAGGAAAACAATCTTGAAGCGAAAATACTTGTAAAGCTCGAATACTTTAACCCCGCAGGCAGCGTTAAAGACAGAATAGCGAAGAAAATTCTCGACGACGCAGAAGCTAAAGGCCTTATAAATAAGGACACAACCATTATTGAGCCTACAAGCGGCAACACCGGAATAGGTCTCAGCGCTGTTGCGGCGGCAAGAGGTTATAAGATAATAATCACAATGCCCGAAACCATGAGCGTTGAGCGCAGACTTTTGATGGCGGCTTACGGCGCTAAGCTTGTCCTCACCGACGGTGCAAAGGGTATGAAGGGTGCAATCGCAAAAGCAAATGAGCTTCATGAGCAGACTCCCAACAGCTTTATTCCCGGTCAGTTTGTAAATCCGGCAAATCCTCAGGCTCATTTTGAGACTACCGGTCCCGAAATCTGGAACGATACGGACGGTAAGGTTGACATTTTTGTCGCCGGCGTAGGCACGGGCGGAACACTTTCCGGCACGGGCAAATTCTTAAAGAGCAAAAATCCCGACATTAAGGTAGTTGCGGTTGAGCCTGCAACATCGCCCGTACTTTCCGAGGGCAAATCGGGTCCGCATAAGATTCAGGGTATCGGCGCGGGCTTTGTACCTGATACGCTCGACACCAAGATTTATGACGAAATTATCACGGTTGAAAACGACGACGCATTCGCTTACAGCCGTGCAATTACAAAATCCGACGGAATTCTTGTGGGTATTTCTTCGGGTGCTGCCGTTAAGGCTGCCACCGATCTCGCACGCCGCCCCGAAAACAAGGGTAAGACAATAGTTGCGATTTTACCGGATACCGGCGAGCGTTACCTCTCCACTCAGTTGTTTAAAGAGGATTAATTAACCGAATACATCTAATTCAAGTGGCTGTAAAAGTGAGAGCTTTTACAGCCTTTTTTTGACGCTTTTATGACATTATGTAGAGCAGCGACATAAGCAGTTCCTCGTTTGCTCCCTCGGATTTTAAAAGGAGCAAAAGCGGAAGCAGCATGGCTCTGTCTGGGTCGTTCAAAATGCTTTCAATAATGCTGTTTTCGTTTGCCGAGGCGAAATTTGAAGCCGGATTGCTGTCGGTGCTTGCTTTGCTGCCGCGGCTTTTTTCCGCACTCTCGCGCGGTGGCATATTTACCGGCATTTTTATATGATGCGGCTTCGTGTATGTGTTCTGTTCGGTGTGCGCGTCGGGCTTTGGTTTTTCTTCTTGTAACGAGTTCTCTCTTGAGACGGTTTCGCTTGCACGCTGCTGCATGGCGCGAACTCTCTCCATGGCTCGGTCCTGCATCTCCTTAAGCTCGGTATAGCTGTAATCTTTCATACGTTAAAAAACCCCTTTAACAACGGAAGCATTTCCATAAGCTTTAAAAATTTCATGGCTTCATCCGCTTTTTTGCGCCTGTCCTCGCTCAGCAGAGGGCGAAGAGCGGAGATGAATCTTGTGTTGTCGTCCTCTTTATTCATCTGTGTGGCTACGGTCATCAGAGTTTTGGCCATATCGCCGCCGAAAAGTGACGATACATCGGCGTTAGGCGCATTTCGGTTGCCGCCTGCACCTTGCTCTTTCGGAGCGGATGACGGCTCGGAGCCGCTTTGCGACATCAGGCTTGACGCGACATTTTTAAGTCTCTCCATATCCTCCGGACTTATTGAGGACAGCAGGTCGCCTATATTATCCATAAGAATTGTCCTTTCGGTATGTTTTATTCCGCGTCTTTGCCGCCGAGCTTTTTAAACAGCTCCTTGGCTCTGTCACTTGACAGCAGATTTTTTAAAGCGTTTTCATCGCTTAAAACGTCGCTGAGCTTTTTCGATTGCTCGGGCGACAGCTTGTTCTTTAAAAATTTTTCCGCGCCTTTTTTTGATTTTTGGCTTTTAATACCGTCTATTATCTCGTCGATGTTGTCGTTCTGCATTGATTTTACCTCCGTATTTTGGTATACTGTATAGTATGAATTTCACGGGGGTTTTATGAATGAGAATACTTGTGCTTTCGGATTCGCACCGTGACAAAATCTCGCTTATGATGGCGGTAAAGCTGCACAGGGAGGCCGATGTTGTTGTATTTCTCGGCGACGGCGAAGAGGATTTTCAATGTGAAAAAATGTCGTCTCTGCTATCGCTTAAAGAGGTGCATTCGGTTAGGGGTAACTGTGATTTTTATTCGAGCCTGCCGAGCGAAGAGACGTTTGCTTGCGGCGGAAAAACCGTGTTTATCCTTCACGGTCACACAAGAGGGGTAAAGCACGGTACCGAGGAGCTTTTGCGCGCCGCAAAAGAAAAATGCGCCGACATAGTTTTATACGGTCACACCCATATCCCGAAATCGGAGTATATTGACAATATGTATGTGATGTGCCCCGGCAGCATACGCGACGGCTCTTACGGCATAGTCGATATAACGGATAACGGAATACTTTGCTATACCGCGGATTTATCCCGTGAGCTTTAAAAGGCGGAAAGGACTGTTTGAATTGCTGATAAAGAACGTGAAAATAATCGGTGAAAACGAAATAACGGACGGCTTCGTCAGAACGGCGAACGGTAAGATAACCGAGGTCGGAAAAGCTGCCCGTGAAGCCGAAAATGAAGAGGTAATCGACGGAAACGGCAAATATTTGTCACCCGGTTTTATAGATCTCCACGTTCACGGCGGCGGCGGATATTCCGCTATGGGCACGCCGGAGGATATTGTGAAAATGGCAACGGCTCATATGAATTACGGCACTACATCCATATTGCCGACAACGCTTGCCGCGCCTATTGCTCAGCTTAAAACCGCGCTTTTAAATATCAAAGAGGCAAAGCGGATTTGTAAAACATCAAATATTCTCGGTGCACATCTTGAGGGTCCGTTTTTGTCGCCCGAAATGTGCGGAGCGCAAAGCCCGGAAAACATATTGGTGCCGTCGCAAAATGAGTACGAGAGCCTGCTTGATTTGTGGGACGGACTTAAAATAATGGGTGCCGCTCCCGAAACCGACGGCGGTATGGTGCTCGGTGAGGAGCTTAAAAAGCGCGGCATTGTGGCGTCGATAGCCCATTCCTCCGGGGATTACGATACGGCTGATGAGGCAATAAAACACGGGTATTCCGATGTAACACATCTTTATAATGCCTGTACGTCTTGCTATAAACGCGGAATTTTCAGGCGCGCAGGCACAGTTGAGGCGGCACTGACTCACGACGAATTAACGGCTCAGGTAATAGCCGATTTGTGCCATTTGCCGTTAGGTGTTTTAAAGCTGATTTACAGATGTAAGGGCGCCGATAAAATGTATCTTATCACCGACGGGCTTGAGTATTCGGCGACCGAGACAAAAGAGGGCACGCTTGTTATGCAGAAAAACGGCGTTCCGGCGATTTACGAGGACGGCGTTATGAAGCTTGCCGACCGCTCTTGCATAGCGGGAAGCGTAGCCACAACCGACAGACTTGTGAGAAATATGTATAAAAGGGTCGGAGTACCGCTTTGCGACGCGGTAAAAATGGCCTCTCTTACTCCGGCAAGGGTAATAGGTCTTGGCGGTGAAAAGGGTAAAATCGAAAAAGACTTTGATGCTGACCTTATTATGTTTGACGACGACATAAATATTTCCTTTGTTATGGTAGGCGGAAGCGTCATAAAGGCGTGAGCGTAAAAAAATACTGTCATGCTCGGCGGACTGTGAAGTGATTTCACTTGACAGTCCGCCTGTTTTATGCAAATTTACTTTTTATTACTTGAAAAAGCTGTAATTTTTATGTATAATTATAAATACAACTCTTTCGGAGGTCCTATATATGACTGTCAGAGAAATACAAAACATACTTTCCGCCGAGGTTGTTTGCGGCGGCGACTGCCTTGACAGAGAAGTAAACGATGCATGCGGAAGCGATATGATGAGCGACGTTCTTGCGTTTGTCAAGCAGCAGGCAGTTCTGCTCACAGGGCTTGTTAATCCGCAGGTGATAAGAACCGCCGAGATGATGGATATGAAATGCGTGGTTTTTGTGCGCGGTAAACGCCCCGACCGAGATATGACGGAGCTTGCCGAAAATCTTGATATTATATTGCTTACAACAAAGCTCCCTATGTTTTCGTCATGCGGCCTGCTGTATGAAAAAGGACTTGGCGGAGGTGAGGCGAAATGAGCGTTATCACGCTTCATTATGATGTTCCGGGCGATGATTTCACAAGGGCGGGCGAGGCGTCCGGTGACGTAAAGGCTCACCTTAAGAAGCTCGGATTTTCTCCCGAGGTAATCAGGAATACGGTAATAGCTCTTTATGAGGGCGAAATAAATATGGTAATACACGCGGGCGGCGGCAGAATAGACGTGGATATTGACCCCGATGTCATCTCTATGGTTTTGTCGGATGACGGACCGGGAATACCCGACGTTGCTCTGGCAATGAAGGAGGGATATTCCACGGCTCCCGACAATGTGCGCGCCCTCGGCTTCGGTGCCGGAATGGGACTTCCCAATATAAAAAAGTATACCGATGAAATGGTAATAGATACTTTGGTCGGCAAGGGCACAACCATGCGGCTGAAGGTGTATACAAACAGATAAATTATATAATCACGGAGTAACTGCGATGGAAAAGAGCGGCTTTTTTCATTCCGTACGTCTGGACGAAAGCAAGTGTATGGGATGCACCAACTGCATAAAGCGTTGCCCGACGGGAGCCATAAGAGTGCGCCGCGGTAAGGCATATATAATTTCGGAGCGGTGTATTGACTGCGGCGAATGTATTAGAATTTGTCCGCATCACGCGAAGTATGCCGAGAAATACTCATTTGATGAGCTTCAAAAATACAAATATCGCATAGCCTTGCCCGCGCCTACGCTGTACGGTCAGTTTAACAATCTCGACGATACCGATTATGTGCTGACCGCGCTTAAAAAGCTTGGCTTTGACGATGTGTTTGAGGTGTCAAAGGGTGCCGAGATAGTGTCAGAGGCTACAAGGGCGGAGCTGTCACATTCGGGCAGAAAAAAGCCCGTAATATCCTCAGCGTGCCCTGCCGTAGTAAGGCTTATAAGGGTGCGTTTCCCAAATCTTATCGAGAACGTGCTTGATTTTAACCCGCCCATGGAGGAGGCGGCGCGTCTTGCGAGAGAGCGTGCGGTAAAACGGACGGGATATTCAAAATCCGATATAGGAATATTTTTCATAACGCCGTGTACGGCGAAAATCACAGCCATAAAACAGCCTATATGCAACAACGGCTCCAATGTGGACGGCGTGTTCGGCATAAAGGATATTTATCCGTCACTTTTGCATGAAATGGAAAATACGGACAAAACGGAGCTTTTACGCGATTCCGGTATAATCGGAGTTTCGTGGGCGTCGTCCGGCGGCGAAGCCTCGGCACTTCTCACCGACCGATATTTAGCGGCGGACGGCATAGAAAACGTTATAAAGGGGCTCGAGGAGATAGAGGACGAAAAGCTTTCGGACCTTGATTTTATCGAGCTTAACGCCTGTCCGGGCGGATGCGTCGGCGGGCCGCTGACAGTCGAAAATCCGTATGTCGCAAAGGCACGCATACAGCATCTGAGAAAATATATGCCGGTGTCCTGCAATCATCTTGAAATAAAAACCGTTCCGCGCTATATGCGTTGGGATAATCCGCTTAAAGAACTGCCCGTCATGCGCCTTTCCGACGATATGGGCGAGGCTTTACAAAAAATGGGCGAGATGAAGAAAATAGAAAGCTCTCTTCCGGGGCTCGATTGCGGAACGTGCGGAGCACCGTCATGCAGCGACCTTGCCGAGGATATAGTGCGCGGAAAAGCGTCTATTGAGGACTGCGTATTCTTCTCGCGTGAAAATACCGATAAAAACAACTATATTCCGATACCTGCGCCGTTCAGAAAGACGGAGAAAAATGAGTGAAACGGAGAAAATATGAACATAAAAGAAATTTCTGAAAAGCTCGGCTTGAGCTTCTTAAACGAAGCGGAGCCGTCCAAAGAGGTCGAGGGCGGTTACTGCGGCGATTTACTGAGCTTTGTTATGTCGCATGCAAAGTGCGGCGACTGTTGGTTTACCGTTATGGGGAACGTCAATGCCGTGGCGGTGGCGGTGCTGTCTGATTGTGCGGCGATAGTTCTGTGTGAAAATTCTACACTTGACGGTGACGCGCTCGAAAAGGCTAAAGAGCAGGGTGTTAACATCCTCTCTTCGGCAGAGGATGCATTTTCACTATCCGCCAAGCTTTCCGGTCTGCTATGATTATAAAGGCCGATTTACACATGCACACCTGTCTGTCGCCGTGCGGAGACGATGATATGACTCCTTATAACGCGGTAAATCTCGCCAAGCTTTTAGGGTATGATATGATAGCCGTCACAGATCATAATTCGTGCCTCAATTGCCCTGCGGCAGTAAGGGCAGGCGAAGCGGCAGGACTTGTCGTTGTACCCGGAATGGAGCTTTGCACCGCCGAGGAGATACACAATGTTTGCCTTTTCCCGTCGCTTGACGCCGCAAAAGAATTTTCTGATTTTGTATACGACAAAATGCCCGATATTATAAACCGACCCGAAATATTCGGCGAGCAGATTATAACGGACGAAAAGGATAATATAATAGGATACGAAAAACGGCTTTTGACCGTGGCGTCTGATATTACCGAGGGCGAAACGGTAAAAGCGGTCTCGTCATACGGCGGTGTGTGCTTTCCGGCGCATATAGACAGAAGCTCTTACAGCATTTTATCGGTGCTCGGCACCTTTCCGGAGACTCCGACCTTCAAGGCGGCGGGCTTGTCGCGGTATGCAGACGAAAAAAAGCTTTCGGCGGAAAATCCATGCCTTGGCAATATGAAGCTTTTTGTAAATTCCGACGCGCACCGTCTTTCGGATATCCCGGAGCCGCAAAACGAGCTTGAGCTGCCGGAGTGCAGCGCGGAAGCTCTGATAGACTATATTAAAAACCGTTAAATAATTTAAATGTTGCTTTTTTGCCGAATTTGATTATAATATTGAGTATTACACGAAAATAAGGATGGTCTTATATATAATGGAAACAAAAAAGAAAAAGGCAGCCGTTACCGTACTCGGCATCTTTGTTACAGCTTTGTTTATATGGCTTGTTATCGTGGGCTGCAACCTCTATAAAAACAGATGGCATAAAATAAATTTTAATGTCAACAGCATAACGGTTACGAGAATTGCCGGAGACACTCCTTACGACGGAATATACAATGTAACCGTAAAGGGAACGGCAAGCGCATGGTTTTATGATTTCAATAAATATCAGTTCGACCTTGTGCCGGCTTCGTCGGGCGGTTATTATCCCACCTTCTATCAAAAGACCGATACACTGGTTGTAACCAATAAGGATAAAACTCCGTTCGAGTTTTCATTTACAACAAAAGAAAATATGGATGAGGACTGCGTGGATACGATTAGCCGTTTCATTTACGGAGCCGAAAATATCACCGTAAACGGTTCTCCCGACACAAGCCACGATATAAGGCTGTTCTTGTCGGAATACAGAGATAAAATAACCGTCGCGAACAAATAGTTTTGTTTGACATAACGGGTACGGAATGATAAAATATTATAAATAGTTCAAACGCGTTGAAAAAGCTTAAGGAAAGCGATGCGCATTTTAAGAGAGCCGCTGTTCGGTGCGAAGCGGTATTCGGCGTTTTCCGTCGTCACTTTTGAGCGTCTTTGCCGAAACTACATTAAGCAAAGACGGTTTGCCGCCGTTAAAGGCACAGAGTGGCCGTTTTTACGGCAAAATGAGTGGTACCGCGGTAATTTTCGCCTCATACTTTTGTATGAGGCGTTTTTATTTTGTAATTTATGTTTTACAGGAGGATAAATAATGAGCAAGGAGCTTGCAAAAAAATACGATCCGAAAAATGTTGAAGACCGTATTTACAAGACATGGCTCGAGCATAAGTATTTTCATGCCGAGCGTCAAGAGGGGAAAAAGACATACACAATAGTTATTCCGCCTCCCAATATTACGGGTCAGCTTCACATGGGTCACGCGCTTGACAATACTCTTCAGGATATACTGATAAGATATCACCGTATGGCAGGCTATGATACCCTTTGGGTTCCCGGCACGGACCACGCGTCAATAGCCACGGAAGCCAAAATAGTAGAGGCTATGCGCAAAGAGGGCATAACCAAGGAGGACATCGGCAGAGATAAGTTCCTCGAGCGTGCATGGGACTGGAAAGCAAAGTACGGCGGCAGAATAATAGAGCAGCTCAAAAAGATGGGCTCCTCCTGCGATTGGGACAGAGAACGCTTCACTCTTGACGAGGGCTGCAGTAAGGCGGTGCGCGAGGTTTTTGTAAAGCTCTATGACGAGGGGCTTATTTATCGCGGCAACCGTATGGTAAACTGGTGTCCGCACTGTAATACCTCAATATCCGACGCCGAGGTTGAATATGAGGAAAAGGAATCCAATTTCTGGCATCTTCTTTACACGGTAAAGGAGACGGGTGAGAAGCTTGAGCTTGCCACAACAAGACCCGAAACCATGCTCGGCGATACAGCGGTTGCGATAAATGCCGACGACCCGAGATATAAGCATCTCCACGGTTGCCATGTTATACTGCCGCTTCTCAATAAGGAAATACCGATAGTTTGCGATGAGCACGCCGATATGACAAAGGGTACGGGCGTAGTTAAAATAACTCCGGCACACGACCCCAACGACTTTGAAGTCGGCCTTCGCCACAATCTGCCTATCGTGCGCACATTTACGTACGACGGCCATATGACAGGCAAGGCGGATAAGGAATTTGCCGATGAGCTTCGCCGAAGCGGCAAGGCTTCGAAGGATGAGCCGGAGGTTCTTGACTGCGGCAAATACGCCGGTATGACTACCCTCGAAGCCCGCAAGGCGATAGTAAAGGATCTTGAGGACGGCGGATACATCAAATGTATTGAGCCTTTAAAGCATGACGTAGGTACGTGCTACCGCTGCCATACCGATATCGAGCCCATGGTGTCAAAGCAATGGTTTGTAAAGATGGACCCGCTTGCGGGACCTGCAATAGAGGCTGTCGAAAAGGGCGACATCAAATTCGTTCCCGACAGATTTAAAAAGAATTATATGAGCTGGATGCGCGGTACGAGAGATTGGTGTATTTCGCGTCAGCTCTGGTGGGGTCACCGTATACCTGCGTGGTATTGCGACGACTGCGGTGCCACTACGGTTTCAAAGTCGGACATTACGGCTTGCCCTCATTGCGGAAGCAGTAATGTGAAACAGGACCCCGACACGCTCGATACGTGGTTCTCTTCGGCTCTTTGGCCGTTCTCAACGCTCGGCTGGCCCGAAAAGACTGCTGACCTTGAGCATTATTACCCGACAAATACGCTCGTTACAGGCTATGATATTATAGGCTTCTGGGTGAGCCGTATGATATTCTCGGGACTTAAATATACGGGTAAGGCGCCGTTTGATACGGTTTTGATACACGGGCTTGTAAGAGATGCTCAGGGCAGAAAAATGTCAAAGTCTCTCGGCAACGGCATTGACCCGCTTGAGATAATCGACAAATACGGAGCGGACGCTCTGAGATTTACACTTGCAACGGGCAACAGCCCCGGAAATGATATGCGTTTCTCCGACGAGAGAGTTGAGGCGAGCCGTAACTTTGCCAATAAAATTTGGAATGCGGCAAGATTTATTTTGATGAACCTCGGCGACGATGAAAAAGCTCCGCATATTCCCGAGGGGCTCGCTCTCGAGGATAAGTGGATTTTAAGCCTTTACAACGACCTTGTAAAAGACGTTACCGACTCGCTTGAAAAATATGAGCTCGGTATGGCTGTCCAGAAGCTGTACGACTTTATATGGGATGTTTTCTGCGATTGGTATATAGAGCTTTCAAAGATACGTCTCGGCGGCGATGACGAAAAGGCAAAAGAGACGGCAAAAGCGGTGCTCGTATATGTTATGTCAAATACGCTGAAGCTCTTGCATCCGTTTATGCCCTTTATAACCGAGGAGATATGGCAGACCCTTCCGCACGACGGCGATACGATAATGCTGTCACCCTGGGCTGAATTCAGCGAGGCTCTCTCGTTCCCGGAAGAAGAGGAACAGATGAATAAAATTATGACAGCCGTAAAGGCGGTTCGTAACCGCCGTGCCGAAATGAACGTCGCTCCGTCTAAAAAGGCGCAGGTATTTATTGAGACATTGAACGGTGATACCTTTAAAAAGGGAACTGAGTTCTTTAAGCGTCTTTCGTCGGCAAGCGACGTGTCCGTCGGTGAAAAATTCGACGATATGGATAAGGCTGTTTCCATAATCACCGAGAGCGCAAGAATTTATATCCCGATGGATGAGCTTGTTGACTTTGAGGCCGAAAGGGAGAGGCTCAATAAGGAGAAGGAGAAGCTCCAAAAGGATATTGACTTTGTAAACGGCAAGCTCAACAATCCGAATTTCGTCTCTAAGGCTCCCGAAAAGGTTGTAGAAGCGCAGAGAAAGGCTCTCTGCGAATATACCGAAAAGATGAAATTGCTCGATGAGAGCTTAAATAAGCTTATAAATAAGTAAGGAGGCTTACAATGAAGGTCTTTATTGGAATACTCATCTTTCTCGCAGTTATAACTGTTATAACGCTTATTCGCGCGATATTTTGGGTGCCGAAGAAAAAAAACTACGAGCCGCTTGAGGACGAAGAGGTGCAGCTTAATGAGTATCGTCGGAATTTGAGCGATGCGATTAAGTTTAAAACCGTATCTCAGCCTGACCCGAAGGATGTTGATTGGAACGAGTTTGAAAAATTTCATAAATTTCTTGAGGAGCGCTTCCCGCTTGTTTACAAGAATCTGAAGCACGAGGAAATCAGCGATGCGAGCCTTTTGTTCACATGGGAGGGAACGCGCCCCGACCTTGAGCCTATCGCGCTTCTTGCCCATCAGGATGTTGTTCCGATAGCTGCCGGCACCGAAAATGACTGGGAGCATCCGGCGTTTGACGGATTTGATGACGGCGAATTTATATGGGGACGCGGCGCGCTCGATATGAAAAACCATCTTATCGCGGTTATTCAGACCGTTGAGACGCTTCTCGGTGAAGGCTTTAAGCCCGAAAGAACGGTTTATCTGTGCTTCGGCCACAATGAGGAAATAGTAGCCTCCGCAAATTCCGGTGCGGGCTCAATTGCCGCAGTTCTCGAAGAACGCGGAGTAAAGCTTGACAGCGTTATCGACGAGGGCGGTGCCGTACTCAATGTGGATGTGCCGAAAATCCTCAGAACAAAGCTTGCCGGCATAGGCATTGCCGAAAAGGGATATGCCGATTATAAAATCACCGTTCGCTCAAAGGGCGGCCATTCGTCACAGCCTCCGGTGCATTCGGGAATAGGCGAGATAGCCAAGGTTACACGCGACCTTGAGGGGCATCAGTTCAAGGCCAAAATGCCTCACTTTGTGTATGCGCTCTTTACAAAAATCGGCAAGCGTGTATCGTATCCTGCAAGAATAGTTACGTGCAATCTCTGGCTCTTAAAGCCCATAGTTACCCTTGTTATGAAAAAATTCCCGCCTGCGGCTTCGCTTATAAGAACCACAACGGGTGTTTCAATGGCAGAGGGCAGCCCTGCCGCCAACGTTCTTCCGCAGAAGAGCAGCATAACGGTAAACTTCCGTATGATGCCGGGAACCACTCTTGCGGACGTAAAAGAGCACATCAAAAAGGTTGTAAAGAAAAAGGATATAGAAATCGAATTGCTCAAGGGCAAAGAGGCGTCAAAGGTCTCTCCTACGGACAGTCGCTCCTTCAAAATCCTTGAAGAGCTTTGTATGCGCACCGATAATAACTATATAGTTGCACCGTACCTTGTTATGGGCGGCACAGACTCATATCACTATGAGAATATTTGTGATTGCATTTATCGTTTCGCCCCGTTTGAGGTCGATACAAAATATCTCCTTTTGACCCATGCCACAAATGAGAGAATCCCCGTGGACTGTATGGAGGGCGCGCTCAAATTCTTTAAGCGCTACATAAAGTATATGTCAAAGGAATAATCTGTTCTTAAAAATCAAAAAGACCGCAGAAAGCAAATACGCTCTCTGCGGTCTTTTGCTTGCGCCTCGATTATTACTCTCGGCGGATGTCGCATAAACTCACAAAAATAAAAACGACAAATCCCAAAAGAGATTTGTCGTTTTTGTCTGTGGGGTACAGAAAAGATGTTTTTATGTTTTTTGTGGATAGAGTTGAACTCTCGGAATTTTTAATGAAATCGTTCGCGTTGCTCACGATGAAATCAAAACCTACGGTTTTGATGAAATTTTCGGCTACGCAGAAAATGAAATTAAATCCACCCATCGCCGCAGCGATTTCATACGCTGAAAGCGTATTTCATATTGCGAAGCAATGTTTCACCCACCCGCAAGGGTGGATTTAGTTGAAAAGGACAGATTCCTAACGAAATCTGTCCTTTTCTGGTGCGAGCGATGGGACTTGAACCCATACGGGATTACCACACGCCCCTCAAACGTGCGCGTCTGCCGATTCCGCCACGCTCGCAAACTATGTTGTCGCTTTTCTTGCGACGGTGAATATTATAGCAAAGGTTACCTTTTGTGTCAAGCGGTTTTTTAAAAAAGTTACCACTTTTTTTGACAATTACGAGTGCGGTAAATTAAGCCCCATAAATACAGCACCGAAAAGTCTGAATATCACTTTAAACCCGTTCTTTTTGTAAAATTCGATTGCTCGCACGTTGCCTTTTCCGACGCACAGCATAACGCCCTTTATATTATCGCTTACAAGCTTTTCTTTAAGGGCGGACATAAGAGCGGTTCCGACCTTTTGCCCCTGATATTCCGGCAGTATGTCTATGTGCAGATGAGCGGGGTATTTGACTGAAAATGCGGCAGGGGAGACAGCCTCAAAAAATGATGCAATACCCGATGTAAAGCTTATTTTGAATATCTCTTGCAGCTCCGTGCCGAAAAAGCCTTTGAGATATTTCGGCAAGTTCTCGGCACAGAGAATGTACCCCACAACTCTGCCGTTTTCGTTTTCCGCGACAAAACTGCTGCTGTTTTGGGTTCTCGTATAACAGCGATTGTACATTAAAAGGGTGCGAAGGGCTTTACTTTGCGTATCCTTGATTTCTTTTGCCGCCGTTATTAAGCATATATATTCGGCGGAGGGAATATCCTGTTTTTCAAGGCTTCTTATTTTAATCATATTTAAGCTCCCGATTTGTACGGAGGTTATAAAATAGTTCCGCCGCCTATAACCGTGTCTCCGTCGTATACAACCGCTGCCTGACCCTTTGTAACGGCTCTCTGCGGCTCATCAAAAATGATTTTCAGCTTATCTTTATCGGTTTGAATTATCGTTGCGGGCTGTTCCTTTTGATTGTAACGTATTTTCGCGCTGAGGTGTTCGGGCTTTTCGAGAGAATCACAGGCGCTGAGTACTATGTCTCCGACGGAGACCTCTTTTGAAAACAGATCTTCGTTAAATCCTAAAACGACCCTGTTGTTTTTAACGTCCTTTTCGCATACATACATAGACTGCGGCAGTGCCAGACCGAGACCGCGGCGCTGACCCACGGTGTATCTGATTATTCCCTTGTGCGTGCCGAGCTTCTTGCCGGACTTGTCAACAAAATCGCCCTCCGGGAATTTTTCTCCGGTGTATTTTTCTATGAAGGCGCTGTAATTTCCGTCGGGGACGAAGCATATATCTTGGCTGTCATGCTTTTTTGCGTTTATAAAGCCGTTTTCCTCGGCTATTTCGCGAACCTCGGTTTTGCGGTATTTCCCGAGCGGAAACAGCGTGCGGCTGAGCTCGTCTTGAGTCAGCGAATACAAAACGTAGCTTTGATCCTTGCTTTCGTCAAGCGCCTTTTTTAAGAGGTATCTGTCCGCGCATTTTTCGATTCTCGCGTAGTGACCGGTCGCTATGAGGTCCATTTTAAGCTCAATGGCTTTTTTTAAGAGCTTGGAAAATTTGATGTATCGGTTACAGTCTATACAGGGGTTGGGAGTTGCGCCCAAGCGGTAGCTTCTGACGAACTTGTCCATTACGTCCTTACGGAAATCCTCGGTCATATTGAGAGTATAGTGTAAAGCTCCGAGCCTTGCCGCCACACTTTTGGCGTCCTCTACGTCGTCGAGAGAACAGCAGGTCTTGTCCTTTACAAAGTCGATGTCGTCGTTTGTGTAAAGCTTCATTGTAACTCCGACTATGTCGAAGCCCTCATGTTGCAACAGGTATGCCGTAACAGAGCTGTCAACTCCGCCGCTCATGGCAACCATAACTTTTTTCTTTTCGTCAGTCATTGTGTTTTTCCTTTATAAATTAAGGTGGGAGTTTCCTCCCACCCCGTAGATTTTTTCGTAAATTTTCAGCCGCCGAGCCTTATCATTTCGTCAATGCAGACTCTCGCTTTCGTGATTGTGTCATCGCCTAGAACAATCTCTTCGCCGCCTACGCCTTGTACGGCGTTGTAGACGTCCATAAGCGTTGAGCTCTTCATATTCGGGCAAATGAGCTTTTTGGAGAGATAATAGAAATTTTTGTCGGGGCAGGCGTATTGAAGATGCTCTGCTATACTGATTTCCGTGCCGATGATAAATTCTTTTTTATCGCTGTTTTTTGCGTATTCCGTAATGCCCGAGGTTGAACCCACATAGTCGGCGTGCTTAACAACATCGGGTACGCATTCGGGGTGAACAAGTAGCGGAGCGTCCGGATGCTTTTCTTTAGCCGCAACAGCTTCGCTTTCGCTTACGGAGGCGTGAATGGGACAGCCGCCGTGCAGGAGCTTGAAGTTCTTTTCGGGAATCTGCTCGCTGACATAATGCCCGAGATTGCAGTCGGGAATAAACAGTATGTTTTTCGCGTCCATATTTTTAATGATTTTAACCGCCGAGGAGGAGGTCACGCAAACATCGCAGACGGTTTTGAGGTCTGCGGTTGTGTTGATATAAGCAACAACTTTGTAATCCGGGTATTCCTTTTTGACGGCGCAGATAAGCTCTTTATCCATTTGCTCTGCCATGGGGCAGCCTGCAATGGGCTGAGCCAAAATTACCTTTTTCTCCGGAGAGAGTATTTTAACGGTCTCAGCCATAAATCTGACGCCGACCATTATTACTGTTTTTTGCGGAGCGGTTGTCGCCTTGACGGAAAGCGCGTAGCTGTCGCCGGTAAAGTCCGCTATCTCAATTATTTCGTGCGCAACATAGCTGTGCGCCAAAATACATATATCCTTTTCCTTTTTAAGCCTGAGAATTTCCTGTTGAATGTCTTTAATCATTTGACACATCTCTTTCAAGTTTTATGCCGGCCGACCTTTTTATGAGTGTACCGACGTTATACTGATATAATACGAGATTTTTCGCCTAAAATCAAGAGCGTCACGGTATTTTTAGACTTGTAACTTTTTGTAATAATAGTTATAGTCTTGAAATAATTATTGCGTTTTGGCAAAAAAAATATATAATAACATTAAACTATAAAATGAAAAGGTATGCGCAAATGAAAAAAATCATTGAATTTTTTAATTCGCCCAAGATCTCCCGCATGGGCGAGTATATGCTTACCGGGCGATATATAATGGTGCTTTTCGCGCTGGCGTCGGTGTTTGTTATATTTGACATATCCGTTGCCGGTGTGCTCACCTTTGCGTGCATTACGGGTATAACGCTTGTTCTGTGTGAGGATCTTTTGGCGCCGTTTCCGCCTTTTTTGTTCCTGTGCCTTATAGGAACAAAGTGTTACAATTCATTCAGCGTGTTTATTCAGTATAAGGCACTCGGTGCGGTACTGATAATTTGTGTAATTATGCACTTTGTTTTGCATTGGAAGAAGCCGGTGCTGAAGGGATTCCTCACGCTGCCGATGATATTTGTGTCTGCTGCGGTAATGCTCGGCGGAGTCGGTTTCATCTCGAAACGTGAGTATTTCAGCGGCGCGTCGATATTTTACATTTTGGCGCTCGGCGTGGGAATGCTGTTACTCTATACAGTATTTAATACGCATATAAATGTCCATAAGGATTATTCTCTTATGGATAAGCTGTCCCTTATTATGGTGATAATAGGCTGCTTCGGTACCTTTATGGTAGCCTCATATTATCTCACGCATATAAATGAGGTTATAGACACAAAAACGATTTTGTATTTCCAGTGGCGCAATAACTGCTCTACGTTTTTGATGTTGTCGATACCGTTTGCATTTTATCGCGGCAACAAAAAATCGTATTCCATTATGTTCGGATTTTTGTTCTATTTTGCGATATTGCTGACCGGTTCGCGCGGAGGACTTGTTTTCGGTGCCATAGAGCTTATGATGTGCTGTATTCTGTTCTTCCTTTACGACAGGGAGAGGCGTTTTGCGTATATTGCCATTCTCGCTTGCATTTGCTTTGCGCTTATGATATTCTCGCGCGAATTTCTCTCGTTCTTCGGTTATACCTTTGACCGCCTTATGTCTGCAATAAACGGGGTGCTCGTCGGCGAACAAAAGGAAGTGAGAGTTTTTCAGTACGAGCGCGGCATAAAGGATTTTCTTGGCCATCCGATATTCGGAACCGGCATAGGATACATGGGGAATATCGATATATATGATCCTGCCGATTTCTCGATATGCTGGTATCATTGCGAGCCTATACAGATAGCCGCAAGTATGGGCATAGTCGGAATTTTGGCGTATGTCTATCAATTTATAAAGAGAATGTTCCTGCTTTGGAGAAAGCCGACGCTCTTCAATATGACCGTCTTTCTTTCATATGTAAGCCTTGAGCTTATGTCACTTGTAAATCCCGGCATATTCTGCCCGATACCGTATCTTTTAATAGTGACCATTTTCTTTGTGGTAGTGGAAAAGAGTACATACGGCGAATATCAGCCTAAGATATATGTTATGCCGTCGTCGCAAAAGGACGATACTCCTGACGGTGATGACGATGACGACGAAGTACCCGACATGGCAAAGGTTTAATTTTTAATGCCGCAAAAAATAAAAGGACTGTAAAACGATTGTTTTACAGTCCTTTTTGGTTCTGTCTGATTTAGTGTTCGTGTGTATAGTGGCAATTATCGGGCTTAAAAAGCTCCTTGTCGTATTGAATGCCGTTCTTGTCATAGTAATCCTTAACTGCCGCCTTTATAGCTTCCTCGGCGAGTACCGAACAGTGAATCTTTACTGCCGGCAGTCCGTCAAGAGCTTCCACAACGGCTTTGTTTGTGAGCTTCAATGCTTCGCTTATGGGCTTCCCCTTTATCATATCCGTAGCAATCGAGCTTGTGGCTATTGCGGAGGCACAGCCGTAGGTGTTAAATTTTACGTCGGTTATAACGTCGTCTTTAACCTTTATATACATTTTCATTATATCGCCGCATTTGGCGTTTCCTACCTCGCCTATGCCATCGGCGTCGTCGATTTTTCCGACGTTATGAGGATTTGCGAAGTGTTCAAGGACTTTTGCGCTGTATTCCATATTTTTAATCCTTCCTTATCTCAATGTTTATCGTGGGTGAAGAAGCTGTTTTCGCGGCAAAGTCTCTCCCAAAGCGGAGACATTGAACGCAGTCTTTCTATTATGGGAGGCAGAGCTTCGGCGATGAAATCTACCTCTTCTTCGGTGTTGTATTCACACAGGCTCAGCCTTAAAGAACCGTGAGCGACCTCGTGAGGCAATCCTATTGCGAGAAGCACGTGGCTTGGGTCAAGCGAGCCCGATGTGCACGCGGAGCCTGATGACGCGCAAACGCCCTGCATATCGAGATAGAGCAGCATTGACTCGCCCTCAACGCCTTCAAAACAAACGCTGACATTTCCGGGCAGACGATTTTCCCTTGAGCCGTTCAGGCGGCTGCGCGGAATTTTGAGTATTTTTTCTATAAGCCTGTCGCGGAGAGCTGCGACCTTTTTTGTATTTCCCTCCATATTGTTTACGGCCTCTGTGAGTGCTGCCGCCATACCGACGATTCCGGGGATGTTTTCCGTGCCGGCTCTGCGGTTTCTCTCCTGTGCACCGCCCTCGATAAGGTTAGGCAGATTTATGCCTTTTCTTATATAAAGCGCACCGATGCCCTTCGGTCCGTGAAACTTGTGACCCGACATTGAGAGCATATCTATGTTTTGCGCCTTTACGTCTATCGGAAGATGACCAACTGCCTGTACTGCGTCCGTGTGGAAGATGACTCCCTTTTCGCGACAGATTTTACCTATTTCGGTTATGGGCTGAATTGTTCCTATTTCGTTGTTTGCATACATTACGGTTACCAAAGCCGTGTCGTCTTTTATTGCCGAGGCAACGTCGCCGGGAGACACAAAGCCGTCGCTTGAAACGGGGAGAAGAGTTATTTCAAAGCCTTGCTTTTCCAGCTTTTTTAATGTGTGCAGTACGGCGTGATGCTCAACGGTTGTGCTTATAATATGCTTTTTACCTTTTTTCGCCATAAGCTCGGCGGTGCCTTTTATGGCCCAATTGTCTGCTTCGCTGCCGCCCGATGTGAAATACAGCTCGCTTCTCTCACAGCCTATTGCGTTAGCTGTCGCTAAACGTGCTTCCTCAAGAGCGCTGTGTGCTTTTTGACCCATATGGTGCAGACTCGACGGATTGCCGTAAACGTCGCAAAAATACGGAGCCATTGCATTAAGAGCCGATTTTGACAGTCGAGTCGTAGCGGCGTTATCCGCATATACTTCCATAATTACATCTCTTTTCTCACGGTACCGCGCTCTGAATGCGCAATACCATAGTAATCTACTATGAATTCAAAGTGTATGATACTATACAGACATATTATTGTCAATAATGATTATACGATATACATATATAAGTCTGTATTTTATCGGCTTTTGGGCGGCGCAAATTCCAAATTATGTATTTTTTGTTAATTTTATAAAAAAGGGTTGATTTTTTCTGAAAAGAGGCTAAAATATATATTAGCACTCAAGGAAAGCGAGTGCTAATAAATTCATAATTACAATATATCTTTTAGGAGGAATATAGTATGACGATCAAACCGCTTGCTGACAGAGTCGTTTTAAAGCCCTGTGAGCTTGAAGAAACAACAAAGGGCGGCATCATCCTTGCCGCGTCTGCACAGGAGAAGCCTCAGGTAGCAGAGGTAGTGGCAGTAGGTCCCGGCGGTACTGTTGACGGTAACGAAGTCAAAATGTATGTTAAAGTCGGCGACAAGGTAATTTCGAGCAAATATTCGGGTACCGAGGTTAAGATGGACGACGTTAACTACAATATCGTTCGTCAGTCCGATATCCTTGCAATTGTTGAATGATTTAAGGGAGGAAATACATTATGGCTAAACAGATTATTTACGGCGAAGAGGCTCGCAAGGCACTTGAAGCCGGTATAGACAAACTCAGCAACACAGTTAAAATAACACTCGGCCCCAAAGGCAGAAACGTAGTTCTTGACAGAAAATACGGTGCTCCGCTTATCACCAACGACGGTGTTACAATCGCCAAAGAGGTTGAGCTTGAGGACGCTTTTGAAAATATGGGCGCTCAGCTCGTTAAAGAGGTTGCCACAAAGACAAACGATGTGGCAGGCGACGGTACAACAACCGCTACTCTTCTTGCGCAGGCTCTTGTTCGCGAGGGCATGAAGAATGTAGCTGCAGGTGCTAATCCGATGGTAGTTAAAAAGGGTATGCAGATGGCAGTTGACGCCGCTGTCGAAGCTATCAAGAGCGAGGCTCAGCCCGTTAAATCTTCCGACGATATCGCAAGAATTGCTACTATTTCCGCAGCCGACGAATACATCGGCAAGCTGATTGCCGAGGCTATGGAAAAGGTAACCTCCGACGGCGTTATCACCATAGAGGAGTCTAAGACAAGCGAAACTTACAGCGATGTTGTTGAAGGTATGCAGTTTGACCGCGGCTATATTTCACCGTATATGGTAACCGATACCGACAAGATGGAAGCTGTTATTGACGACGCTTACATTCTTATTACTGATAAGAAGATTTCAAACATTCAGGAAATTCTTCCTCTTCTTGAGCAAATCGTAAAAGCGGGTCAGAAGCTCGTTATTATCGCTGAGGACGTTGAGGGCGAAGCTCTTTCCACAATCCTTGTCAATAAGCTCCGCGGCACATTCACCTGTGTATGCGTCAAGGCTCCCGGCTTCGGCGACAGAAGAAAGGAAATGCTCCAGGATATAGCTACTCTTACAGGCGGCGAGGTTATCACCTCCGACCTCGGTCTTGAGCTTAAAGATACTCAGATAAATCAGCTCGGCCGTGCTAAGCAGGTTAAGGTTTCTAAGGAGAACACCATCATTGTTGACGGTGCCGGCGATAAGGAAGCCATTAAGAGCAGAGTTGCACAGATCAAATCTCAGATTGAAGTTACAACCTCAGAGTTCGATAAGGAAAAGCTTCAGGAGAGGCTTGCTAAGCTTGCAGGCGGCGTAGCCGTTATCCGTGTCGGTGCTGCAACCGAAACAGAAATGAAGGAAAAGAAGCTCCGCATCGAGGACGCTTTGGCAGCTACAAAAGCAGCTGTTGAAGAGGGCTGCGTAGCAGGCGGCGGCGTTGCTCTTCTCAATGCTATACCGGCTGTTAAGAAGCTCCTTGACACAGACGATGCTGACCTTAAGACAGGCGTTAACATCGTAGTCAAGGCTATTGAAGAGCCTGTTCGTCAGATTGCTAAGAACGCAGGCCTTGAAGGTTCTGTTATCGTAAACGAAATTATGAGTTCCGGCAAGAAGAACTACGGCTTTAACTTCTCTAAGGAAGAATATGTCGATATGTTTAAGGCAGGTATTCTTGACCCCGCTAAGGTAACACGTTCCGCTCTTCAGAACGCTTCGTCCGTTGCCGCTATGGTACTCACCACAGAGTCTCTCGTAGCCGACATTCCGGATCCGAAGGCTGATGCTGCTGCGGCTGCCGCTATGGCTGCACAGGGCGGCGGAATGTATTGATAAAAGCCACCGGCTGTAAATAACAAATGAAAATCGCACGGCAAAGAAGTAATTCCTTGTCGTGCGAATTTTTTTACCGCAAAATAAAAAGGCAACCGAAATTTATTGTTTTGGTTGCCTTTTGTCGTAATTGAAGTGATGAAACTTCGATATTTTATTTTTTCAGCCTTTTATCGCTCTTTAAAGCCAGGCGTGTACCGACGCTCTGGAATATCTGAACAAGTATTATAAGCAGTATTACCGCGGCATACATAACAAGATATTTATAACGGTAATAGCCGTAATCAATTGCGACTTTACCGAGTCCGCCGCCGCCTATGATACCGCTCATTGCGGAATAGCCGAGTATTGTAGTGAGAGCTATTGTGACATTCTGCAAAAGAGAGGGTATACTTTCGGGGATCATCACCTTGCAGATTATCTGCATGGGCTTTGCACCCATACTCTGCGCCGCCTCAATTATATTCGGGTCTACTTCGCGTAGACTGCTCTCAACGAGCCTTGCAACAAACGGGAACGCGGCAACAACAAGCGGCACTATTGTGGCTGTGGTTCCTACGGTAGTGCCTATCAGCGCACGCGAGAGGGGAAATACCATTATCATAAGTATCAAAAACGGAATGGATCTTAGAAGATTTATTATGACATTGAGTATCGACAGCACCGGCTTCGGCAGGGGAAGTACGCCGCCTTTTTCACCGGCTACAAGCAAAACGCCGAGCGGAAGCCCGATTAAAAGAGAGAGTGCGGTTGACAGCACCGTAACGTAAAATGTCTCCCATATCGCCATGGGGAACTGCGTTTTAAACGCGGTCAAAAGCTCTGCCATTGACTCCGCCGTAAAAAGTCCGTCAGTCATCTGCGCTCACCTCCTCAACCTTAATGTTTTCAAAGTTTTTAAGAAAAGCGGTTGCCTTGTCAAATTGACTGTTCGGAATACTGAGCAGCATACTGCCGTAAATTTCGTCCGAAAGCTTCTGCGTTGTCGCGGAAATTACATTTGCGCTGATGCCCTCTTCGGTGGCAAGTCTTGCCACAAGCGGTACAGACGTTGCGGCTACATTTAAGAATGTCAGCTTTAAGCGTCTTTCGTGCAGCGGATCCGATACCGTCATATCCTCGCCGCCGGGGAATACCAGGTGGCGCGCGGCTTCGGATTTCGGAGAGGTAAATACAGAGGAAACAAGACCCTCTTCGGCAATAATACCGTCGTCGAGTATCGCAACGTGATTGCACACCTCTTTAACAACGCTCATCTGGTGGGTTATTATTACAACGGTTATGCCGAGCTTTTTGTTTATGTCGCGTATAAGTTCAAGTATCTGCCTCGTGGTCTTAGGGTCGAGTGCACTTGTCGCCTCGTCACAGAGCAAAACCTTGGGATTTGTCGCAAGTGCTCTCGCTATTGCAATGCGTTGCTGTTGGCCGCCCGAGAGCTGAGCCGGATAAGCCTTGGCCTTGTCGGGAAGTCCGACAAGGGCTAAAAGCTCCTTTGCGCGATTTTGTGCATCCTTTTTGCTTGCTCCGGCGAGCTCCATCGGAAAGCACACATTTTTTAAGCAGTTGCGCTGCATTAAAAGGTTGAACTGCTGAAATATCATCGTTATGTTGCGACGAGCCGCACGAAGCTGAGCCGGAGACATCGTGTCAAGTCTTTTGCCGTTCACGATAACTTCACCGGAGGTGGGCTTTTCAAGCATATTTATACATCGAACGAGCGTGCTTTTCCCGGCGCCGCTCATACCGATGATACCGTATATATCGCCGTCCTCTATTGTTATTGAGACGTCCTTCAGCGCGTCAACCTTGCCTTCGGCGGTATCAAACGATTTGCTTACGTTTTTTAATTCAATCAAGGATAATTTCCCCTTTAGCCTTATTATTTGCCTTTAACACCGAGAGCGTCAAGATTTGTCTGCTTGCCGCCGTAAAGAGCCATCGGTTCAACGTGGATTGCGCCGACAGACACAAGGTGAGTGCCCTTTTCTTCATTGAAGTTGTCAAGGTAAGGAGTGTGCTGGAAGTAGTTTGCGTCTATGGTGCCATCCTCAACAACGGTGTTGGGAACTACATAGTCGTTGTAGGTCTGAATATTGAGAGCTATGCCTTTTTCGGCGAGAATCTGCTTTGCAACTTCGAGGATTTCGGCGTGAGGTGTGGGAGAAGCCGCAACGGTTATAGTTGTGTCTTTAAGTGCGTCATAGTCAACGTTCGGGTCGTATCCGTCACCGGGATTTTCAACAACGCTGATGACCGAGCCGTTGTATTTGTCGCTGATAAAGTTCGCAACCTGCTTGCTGTTTAAGGCTGCCGCAAGAGCGAGAATTTTAGGCGAATTTTCATTTCCCAGCTTAGTTACGAGAATATTGCCGTAAGCCGAGGAGGAGCCCTCTATAAGAAGTGAATCCGATACGGGGTTGAGACCTGCGTTTATAGCGTAGTTTGAGTTGATTACGGCGTAGTCAACATCCTTTAATACGTTGGGTATCTGAGCAGCTTCGGCCTCTACTATTTCAACGTTGTGCGGATTTTCAACAATATCGTTTTTGGTGGCTGTAATGCCTGCGCCGTCTCTAAGCTTTATAACGCCGTTTTCCTGGAGGAGCAGAAGCGCGCGTGCTTCGTTTGTTGTGTCGTTGGGAACGGCTATCTGTATTTTAGAGCTTTTTGAATTGCCGCAGCCTGTGAGAGCGATTGCGGTGAGAACTGCGAGCGCAAGAACTAATGCCAAGGATTTTTTTATTGACTTTTTCATGGATTTATCTCCTTTTTATTGAAAATTATATTTGTTTAGAAATGATGCGTGATTAAAATCTGTGCTTGACAGATGACTTTCCCAAAACACATTCGATCGTCTATTAATATATTAAAGCCTTTGCAAAGACTCATAATAAAGCTCCTCTCGTTGAAATAAAAAAACAGCGGAGGTCATTACCTTCCGCTGCCTTAACGCAATGATAAAAAATCAGGCTTTACAGAAAAGTGAATGACCGTTTCGGGCATAACGCATGAAGCACATGGAGCACATGCGCATCTCTTGCATTATCATAATGTCGCCGGTCAAAAACTTCATACCGATTTCCTTTCTCGAACAATCTATACTAAACCCGTAGGAATTAGAATGTTTGTATAATACCACCGAATTGTCGGATTGTCAACAAGAATTTTGAAAGTTTTAAAAACTTTATTTTACGGAATCCGCAAACTTCAAAAATTGCTCTTTTCCCTTTTCGGTTCGGGCAAAAACGCCGCATTGCTCGAGAATGGCCGCAAAGACAACGCCTATTTCGTGCTTTAATATGTCATCGCAGTTTTCCTCTGTTATGTCATATTTATTCTTTATCGCTTCGGCCCACGCCTTATGCTTGGCTATTCTCTCGTCCTTCTCTATATCCGCGCCCGAAAGCATGGCCTCTTTTAAAAGCTCCATTTCGGTTTTAAGCCTTGCAGGCAAAACGGCAAGTCCCATAACTTCGATAAGACCGATGTTTTCTTTCTTTATATGGTGATATTCGGGGTGCGGATGATAAACGCCGTCAGGATACTGCTTTGTGGTTATGTTATTGCGTAAAACAAGGTCAAGCTCGAAGTTTTCGCCGCGCTTGCGTGCAATCGGCGTTATTGTGTTGTGGGGAACACCGTCGGTGGTTGCAAAAATGAATGCGTCCTCGTCGGTGTAATTTCTCCAAGCCGCAAGTATCCTTCCGCCGAGGCTGCATATTCTCTCGGGGTCCTTACCCGACAGACGAATTACCGACATAGGCCATTTTACAATGCCTGCCGAAACATCCTCGTATCCGGCAAAAGAAAGCTTTGTTTCGATAGGTGCCTTTGCCATGGCAAAGGTGTAGTTGCCGCCCTGAAAATGCTCGTGCGTGAGTATCGAACCGCCGACTATCGGTAAATCGGCGTTTGAGCCGACAAAATAATGCGGAAACTGCTTTACAAAATCAAAAAGCTTTAAAAAAGCGCCTTCGTCGATTTTCATCGGCGTGTGCTCACCGTTAAATACTATACAATGCTCATTATAATAAACATACGGAGAATATTGAAAATACCACTGCGAGCCGCCCATTGTAACCGGGATAATACGATGGTTTTCGCGCGCCGGGTGGTTAACTCTGCCGGCGTATCCCTCATTTTCCTTGCAAAGCTGACATTTCGGGTATGAGCTTTGTCTGCATTTGAGAGCCGCGGCTATGGCTTTTGGGTCTTTTTCTGGCTTAGACAGATTTATCGTAATATCTATGTCACCGTAATCCGTCTTTGTTATCCATTTAATATCGTTTTTAATACGGTATTCTCTTATGTAATTCGATTTTCTGCTCAGATGATAATAATATGATGTGGCTTCTTCGGGAGATACGCTGTATTTTTTACGGAATTCGGTGATTATATCGGACGGCCTTGCAACAAGCGTGCCCATCACTTTCGTATCAAACAGGTCGCGGTAAACTACCGAGTTTTCGCAAAGCCCGTTTTCTTCGGCGTATTGTAATATTACCGAGAGTATGTCTTCAAGCTCGGCGTCCTTTTTCGGCTCCGCGTCCTCAAATGAGTCAAGAGAGAGTACGGTCATTATCCGGTTTCTCGTGTAAATTTCATCTTCTTTTTCTATAAGTCCCTCTTTTTCTCCGTAAAAAACGAGTGAGGATATTGCTTCGTAAATATTCATTGTATCAGCCTTTCGTTGTGCGGTATTGCCGTCTTAAATCATGGATACTGTCCCTATATATTATATAGAATTTCTCGACCTTTTCAATATTAAATGCAAAAAATACAAAAAGCATTTTATCAACCCTTTTATCGTTGTTTTATCGTTTATCACGACAGTAAGCGGCTGATTGAAGCGATATTCGCTGTTATTTATACAAAATTACGAAAATCGGTATTGTTATTATCACACTTTTTTGATATAATGTATAAGATGAAGCGGCATGCTTTGTGCGCTGCCCGAAAAGCACTTTTTTCTTGCTTTTTGTACCTGACGGTGCAAAATCAAATCTTTTCCGGAGGATAATTGTGTTTAATATAATCCCTCAACCGAATCAAATAATAATATCAAAGGGAAAACCGTCATTTTCGCTCTCGCCGGATACTACCGTAACCAAAACGGATTTTACCACGGAATTTCGCGATTTTGTCAAAAAGCAGTTTGACATACGTATTCACCGTGAGATTTCGGACGATGTCTCGATAAAGCTTGTTAAAAGCAGCGAGATTGCGGGCGAAGAGGGATATACGCTTATTTCGCGCGACGGGCGCATATATATTTACGGAAAAAACGAGTGCGGTATTTTTTACGGATTGCAAACCCTAAAGCAGCTGCTTTTGCAGGGCGATGGCACCGTTCCCGATATGTATATAGAGGATAAGCCTCTCTATCCTTACAGGGGCTTTATGCTTGACTCAAGCCGCCGTTTTTGGCGGACAAGCGAGATAAAACGTCTTATAGACCTTATGGCTCTTCACAAGCTGAATGTTTTTCATTGGCATCTTACCGATGACCAGGGCTGGCGCATTGAAATCGATAAATATCCGATGCTTACGCAAAAGGGCTCGCACCGCCGCCGTCGCGACAGAAAAACAAATGACGGCAAAAGATATTACACCAAGGAGCAGATACGCGATATTGTAGAGTATTGCCGCAAGCGCTTTATAAAGGTTATTCCGGAATTTGACGTGCCGGGGCATACGGTGGCGGCAATAGCTTCGTATCCGGAGCTCTCCTGCTTCGGGCAAAAGCGGAATGTGGCGTCAAGCTGGGGCGTTAAGCACGACATTTTGTGCGCCGGTAAGGACAGTACGCTTAAATTCGTATACGAAGTTACGGATGAGATAATGCAGCTCTTTCCCGATAAGATTATTCATATAGGCGGCGACGACGCCGTGAAAACGAGATGGAGCATATGTCCGCACTGCCAAAAGCGCATAAAGGACGAGTCTCTCAAAGACGAGCAAGAGCTATACACTTGGTTTATGAACAAGATAGCGTCTCATATTGAGAAAAACGGCGGAAAGGCGATAATCCGTAGCTGCGACGTGAGCGACAAAGAAAAACCGCTTGATAAAAATATAATTTGGCAGGTTTGCGATAAAGATATGAACGGCAAAGTCGTAAGCCGAGAAGGCAAAACGGGCAGAACTTTTATAAATTCGTCCTCGTCGCATTATTATCTTAATTTGCCGTACAGTATGATAAATCTCAAAAAGACGTATGAATATGCTCCGGAGCCTGTTTACGGCGAGCTTCTGGGGACAGAAGCGGTTATTTGGACAGAGCACATAAGCAGTATAAAATCGCTTGATTTTATGGTGTTCCCACGTATTGCGGCGATAGCCGAGACTGCGTGGTCGGATAAGGACGACAGAAGCTATGAGAGATTTTTGAACAGCCTGCCGGAATACTATGACCTTTTGAATATATATGAGGTTCGCTATGCTACGCTAAAGCAGGCAAATCCGAGTAAGCTCAGAAAAGCGGCATACGGTGTTGCGTGGAGAAACAAGACCGTTAATTTCCATAGGCTGTATGACCTTGCGGAGGATGAAAAATCAAGGTCTCTTGCCAAAAAGGAAAACCGTTAAAATAATAAAAAACTCCGTGCGGTTTCACGGAGAATTGCAGAGGTGTATAAAATGGGAAACTATGTACTTGCGCTTGATCAGGGTACGACAAGCTCGCGTGCCATTCTTTTTGATAAGCACGGCAATATTGTAACCAAGGCGCAGTATGAATTCAATCAAATCTATCCTCACCCGGGCTGGGTGGAGCACAACCCGATGGAGATACTGTATTCGCAGTTCCAGGCGGTTACCGATGTAATAACTCAAAAGAAGGTGATTTCATCGGATATAGCCGCGATAGGAATTACAAATCAGCGCGAAACCACCATTCTTTGGGATAAGGGTACGGGCAAGCCGATTTACAATGCGATAGTATGGCAATGCCGCAGAACGGCGGAGATGTGCGAGGAAATAAAAAAAGACAAGGAGCTTTGTGACTACATAAAGGAGCATACAGGGCTTGTTGTGGACGCTTATTTCTCTGCCACCAAAATTAAATGGGTGCTGGAAAACGTCCCCGGAGCAAGAATCCTTGCCGATGCCGGGCAGTTGCTTTTCGGAACCGTAGAGACGTGGCTTATATGGAATCTCACCGGAGGTCAGGTTCATGTTACGGACTATTCCAATGCGTCAAGAACAATGCTTTTTGATGTTGACAAGCTTGAGTGGGACCCTTATCTCTGCGAAAAGCTTGACATTCCGATGTCAATTTTGCCGGAGGTTAAGCCGTCGAGCGAGGTGTACGGAACGGTAGCTCCTGGGCTTCTCGGCTTTGAGGATATAGTCGGAACTCCGATTTCCGGCGCAATAGGCGATCAGCCTGCCGCTCTGTTCGGCCAGGGCTGCTTTAAGACGGGTCAGGCAAAAAATACATACGGCACAGGCTGCTTTTTGCTTATGAATACGGGCGAAAACAGGGTGAAGTCCAAAAACAACCTCGTAACCGGCGTGGCGTGGGGCCTTGACGGTAAGGTCAATTATGCGATTGAAGGCTCGGCATTTAATGCGGGCTCGGTTATTAAATGGCTGAGAGACGATTTGCGTCTCATTGATTCGGCACGCCGTTGCGATGAGCTTGCGGAGAGTGTTGACGATGCAAACGGCATTTATTTTGTTCCGGCGTTTACGGGACTCGGCGCTCCGTATTGGGATATGTATGCGCGCGGTACGATTGTGGGGCTTACAAGAGGCGTTAAGGCGGAGCATATTGCAAGAAGCGTTCTTGAGGCAATAGCTTTTCAGATGACAGACCTGCTCGAAGCCATGAAGGCGGATTCGGGAATTAAGCTGTCCGAGCTTCGCGTTGACGGCGGCGCGTCTGTCAGCAATATAATGATGCAGATACAGGCAAACCTGATAAGAACAAAGGTCAACAGGCCTAAGGTCGTTGAGACTACGGCTCTCGGAGCGGCATATCTCGCCGGACTCGCGGTAGGCTTTTGGAAGGATCTCGACGAAATTGAGACCATAAGAGAGGTAGACAAAATATTTGAGCCTCAGATGCCGCTTGTAAAACGTGACGAGATTTATCACGGATGGCTCAGAGCCGTAGAGCGCTCCAGAGATTGGATAGAGCACTGAATCTAAAATCAAGCAAATAAAAAAGGCTGCTTTGCAGCCTCTTTTTGTTTGTTATTTTTTTATAGCTTCAGCACCGCTTCCGCCACGTTGAAGTAGATGAGAAGCGACAGGGCATCAACTATTGTGGTTATAAACGGACTTGCCATTACCGCCGGGTCAAAGCCTATTTTTTTAGCGAGTATAGGTAGTGTGCAGCCTACGAATTTAGCGAGCATTATTGTAAATATAAGCGTTAAGCAAACCGTGAGGGCTACAAGCACCGTTACTCTGTCTATAATCATCATCTTTATGAAATTGGCAGTGGCAAGTGTAAGACCGCAGAGTATCGATACGCGAAATTCCTTCCAGATAACCTTGAAAATATCTTTGAATTCAATGTCGCCGAGCGAGAGTCCGCGGATTATCGTTACCGACGCCTGACTTCCGCCGTTTCCGCCTGTATCCATAAGCATCGGGATAAACGCCGTGAGTATGACGCAGGACTGAAGCGAGTCCTCGAAATGCGTTATTATTTTTCCGGTGAAGGTTGCGGATACCATCAAAAGCAAGAGCCACGGGAAACGCTTTTTCCAAATCTCAAAGACGTTCATTTTAAGATACGGCTTGTCCGTGGGGGTTATAGCCGCCATTTTTTCAATATCCTCTGTGTTCTCGTCCTGAAGAACATCCATGGCGTCGTCGATGGTGATTATACCTACGAGACGGTTTTCCTGATCGACAACCGGCATTGCCAAAAGGTCATATTTACGGAACTTTTCGGCAACTATTTCCTGGTCCGCTAATGTGTTTGTGGATATAATGTTTGTTTCCATTATATCCGCTATTTTTTCACTCTTTTCGGAAAGCAGCAGCTTCTTTGCGGTTACAACGCCGAGCAGTTTGCGGTTTTCATCGGTTACATAGCAGTTATAAATGGTTTCCTTGTCTACGCCTGTGCGCCTGATTCTCGTAAAAGCGTCGTCAACCGTCATGTATGTTTTGAGGTCAACATACTCAATAGTCATTATGCTGCCGGCAGAGTCCTCCGGATATTTGAGTATTTCATTTATGCTTTTACGGATATTCGGATCGGTGTGCTGCAGTATTCTCTTGACCACCGTTGCAGGCATTTCTTCAATGATGTCAACGGCATCGTCTACATACAGCTCGTCGAGAACCTCTTTAAGCTCGGTATCGCTGAAGGCTCTTATGAGTATCTCCTGCGCGTCCGAATCCATATTTACAAATACGTCTGCCGCAAGCTCCTTCGGTAATATACGGTATAAAAGCGGCAGCGTTTCCTCCGGTACGTCGGTGAGTATTGATGCGATATCCGCCTCGTTCATATCGGAGAGGAGCTTTTTGAGCTCGGAATAATTTTTTTCTTTTAATAATTCAAGGACCTTATCGTACACCTTGCTTCCTCCTTTTTGGTTTTTGTCTTATCATAGGAAACAAAGCGCAAAGCTCTTATGTGAATAAAACAATGAACGCCAAAGACGTTATGCTATTCACGCAGCCGATAGATCGCGGCTTGGGCTTTGCACTTTTTGCGCTTCCTGCGTCCATTATTTTTCACCTCACAATATAAAACGCTCATATCGATAGGCGATATGAGCGGAATTGATAAAAATATTTCGTTCAAGCTTTAGCTTCAGAGGGCGATGAAACTGCGTTAGAACACACCTTACTTTTCGATGTGGCCTGTTGACCTGCTTACAGTGTCTCCACTTTTCGCGGCAGCAGCCCGTATCCCTGTGGGAGCCTTACCTACCGATATTTATTTATTTGCTTTAAGCCTTATTATTATCGGCTCATTTCGGCTGTTTGTCAACCCTTTTAAGCACTTTTTTGAATATAAAATCAATGTTTTAAAAAACGGTGAAATATAGTGCGTCTTACAAGGCAAAATTCATTGAAAATTACTTGAAAAGTTAATATAATACAATAAAAAAGGAAATACGGTAAAGGAGCGGAAAAATGACGAATACGGAAAAACTTCAAAAAATGTATGACGAGAGCGACTATGTGGTGTTTTTCGGCGGAGCGGGCGTCTCTACCGAGAGCGGAATACCTGATTTCCGCTCGGCCGACGGGCTTTACAATATGCATTACAGTGTGCCGCCGGAGGTTATCCTCAGTCACTCGTATTTTATGTCTCATCCCGAGGAGTTTTACAGGTTTTACAGAGATAAGCTGTTAAATCCCGATGTAAAACCGAATATCGCGCATCTGAAGCTTGCCGAGATGGAGCAAAAGGGTAAATTAAAAGCGGTAATAACGCAAAATATAGACGGACTTCACGAAAAAGCCGGAAGCAAAAACGTTTATAACCTGCATGGCAGCGTTTATTATAACCATTGTATGAAATGCGGTAAGGCTTACACCTTTACAGATATGCTGTCGTGTAAAGGCGTTCCCCATTGCACCTGCGGAGGCATCATAAAGCCCGACGTTGTGCTTTATGAGGAACCGCTCAACGAAAGCACGGTTAACGGCGCCGTAAGGCATATTATGAACGCCGATATGCTGATTGTTGCCGGTACGTCGCTTACCGTTTATCCTGCGGCAGGGCTTATAAGATATTTTCGCGGCAGGAATTCGGTACTCATAAACCGCGATGCAAATGTAGGAGATGACGAGTTTTCCCTTGTTATTCACGGTAAGGTAGGCGAAGTTCTCGGCAGCCTTGTCGTATAGCTGCAAATCAAAGCGGCTGTAAGACTGTTTTGTGCGCGAAACGGCGATATATACAGTCTTTTTATTGACATTTATCGACAACGGATATAAAATATATTCTAAATTTATTTATCGGCAGGAGAAAAAGATGAAGCTTAACGGATCGGATATAATCGCTGAGGTGCTTATAGAGCAGGGGGTAGACACAATTTTCGGCTATCCCGGCGGAGCGGTACTCAATATCTATGATGCACTTTATAAATACAGAGATAAAATTCATCATATCCTGACAGCTCACGAGCAGGGCGCGTCCCATGCTGCTGACGGCTATGCAAGGGCAACCGGCAAAACGGGGGTCGTAATTGCGACAAGCGGTCCCGGCGCCACAAACCTTGTTACGGGAATTGCCACGGCATATATGGACAGCATACCTATGGTAGCCATAACAGGCAACGTCGGAACATCTTATATAGGTAAGGACGCTTTCCAAGAAGTATACATTACAGGCATTACAATGCCTATTACAAAGCATAATTTTTTTGTCAGCGACATAAAGGAACTTGCTCCGACACTCAGAGAGGCTTTTAAAATAGCAAATTCCGGAAGGAAAGGTCCCGTACTTGTTGATATACCCAAGGACGTTACGGCGGCGATTACCGAATACGAAAAAGCTGCTCCCGAGGTTATAATTGACAATACAGTAATAAATGAGGACGAGGTCAAAAAGGCTGCGGCCCTTATAAACAAGGCAAAAAGACCGGTTATAGAAATAGGCGGCGGCGTGGTGTCGTCGGAAGCCTCGGACCTTGTGCGTATGCTCGTAAACAAAACGGGCGCGCCGTGCTGTCATACGCTTATGGCGGCGGGAGTTCTCGGTTACAGCGAAAGGCTGAATTACGGCCTTGTCGGTATGCACGGCAGCTTTGTTACCAATAAAGCTATTGACGAAGCAGACGTGCTTGTTGCGATAGGCACAAGATTTTCCGACAGAGTCGCTCTCAATACAAATCGTTTTGCTCATAAAGCAAAGGTAATACAGATTGATATTGACTTGAGTGAGATCGATAAAAACGTTAAAGTCGATCACGCTTTGGTGGGCGATGTTAAGACTATCGTTATGGACCTTTTACATTACGTAAAGCAAAGCGACCGGACCGATTGGCTTAAAACCCTTGACGAATACAAAAAGAGCGATTATCACCCGGTAGATTCCGACAAATTTATTACGCCGCATCAGCTTATAAGGGCGATTTGCGAAAATGTACCGAAGGATACTGTTTATGTTACCGATGTCGGCCAGCACCAGATGTGGGCGGCTCAGTATTTGGAGCATACCGATCCGCGTTCGTTCTTGACAAGCGGCGGTCTCGGCACTATGGGCTACGGCTACGGAGCGGCAATAGGCGCCAAGGTTGCGTTCCCCGATAGGAGAGTTATACATATCACGGGCGACGGCTCTTTCCATATGAATATGAATGAGGCGTGCACCGCAGTCAGCTATAATTTGCCGATAATAACCGTGATTTTTGACAATGAGGTTCTCGGTATGGTTCGTCAGTGGCAGACCGCATTCTACGGCAAACGCTATTCGCAGACCGATCCGCACCGCAAAACCGATTATGTTAAGGTAATAGAGGGCTTCGGCGGAAAGGGTTACAGAGCGCATACTTTAGCCGAGTTTAACGACGTATTCCAAAAGGCACTTAAGGAGGATAAGTGCCCCGTTTGGATTGACTGCGCTATACCCAAAGACGAAAAGGTGCTTCCTCTTATACCGGCAGGCAAAACGATAGATGATATGATTATTGAGGATTGCGACAAATAGTTAAAGTGTCCGTATAAATAAAAGAGTCAGTAGTCTCTTGACTATTGACTCTTTTTGTTTATACAATAAAAGCTCCGCACAGAGAATTTTCTTTGGCGGAGCTTTGTTTTGTTCACTTAGAATTTCATAACGGCGCCGTCCTTGGCGGAAGAAACAAGCGACGCGTATCTTGCGAGCCAGCCTGTTTTGACGTTAGGCTCATGAGGAACATAGTGCTTTTTACGCTCTGCAAGTTCCTCGTCGGATACTCTGACATTTACCTTTGCGGCAGGAATGTCAATGTCAATGATGTCGCCCTCTTCTACAAGGCCGATTTCACCGCCTGCGGCTGCTTCGGGAGCAACGTGGCCTATCGAAGCACCCCTTGAAGCTCCGCTGAATCTTCCGTCCGTGATAAGGGCAACCGTTTTGTCAAGCTTCATACCGGCAAGTGCCGAGGTGGGGTTGAGCATCTCTCGCATACCGGGGCCGCCTACGGGGCCTTCGTAACGGATTACAACAACATCTCCGTCCTTGATTTCGCCGTTGTAAATTGCTTTAATTGCTGTATCCTCGCTGTCAAATACACGCGCCGGGCCTGTGTGAACGAGCATTTCGGGTGCTACCGCACTGCGTTTTACGACACAGCCGTCCTTTGCTATATTGCCCCAAAGAATTGCTATGCCGCCGGTTTCCGAATATGGATTGTCTATCGGACGTATCGCGTTGGTGTCCTTTATGTACGCTCCCTCTATGTTTTCACCTACGGTTTTTCCGGTAACGGTCATAAGCGAGAGGTCAAGCAGTCCTTTCTTTGCAAGCTCCGCCTGAACCGCTCTTACGCCGCCTGCGTTGTTGAGGTCGTGCATATGTGTGGGACCTGCGGGTGCCAAGTGACATAAATTCGGCACCTTTGCGCTCATTTCGTTAAATACCTTGAGGTCCATGGGACAGCCTGCCTCTTTTGCGATTGCAAGCAGATGCAAAACGCTGTTTGAGGAGCAGCCGAGAGCCATATCGCAGGCGAGCGCGTTGCGGAGCGCCTTTTCATTTATAATATCGCGGGCTTTAATGTCTTTTTTCACAAGCTCCATAATCGCCATTCCGGCGTGCTTTGCAAGCTGGGTGCGGCCTGCGTGAACGGCGGGTATGGTGCCGTTTCCGGGAAGCGCGATTCCGAGTGATTCGCAAAGGCAGTTCATACTGTTTGCGGTATACATTCCGGAGCATGAGCCGCAGCCGGGGCATGTGTTATTTTCAAATTCACAGAGCTTTTCTTCGTCTATAATGCCTGCTTTGCACGCGCCGACAGCCTCAAACATCTTAGAGAGCGAGGTTTCAACGCCGTCAACAAGACCCGACATCATAGGTCCGCCGGAGCAGACCACTGTGGGGATATTTATTCTGAGTGCGCCGAGAAGCATTCCGGGGACTATCTTGTCGCAGTTCGGAACCAAGACAAGACCGTCAAAGCCGTGAGCCATAGCCATGGTTTCAACGCTGTCGGCAATAAGCTCGCGTGACGGCAGAGAGTATTTCATACCGATATGACCCATCGCTATACCGTCGCATACGCCGATTGACGGAATCATAACGGGTGTGCCGCCTGCCATTCTCACGCCGGCTTTAACTGCTTCTGTAAGCTTGTCAAGGTGAAAATGACCCGGAACTATTTCGCTGTGTGCCGAAACAACGCCGATGAGCGGTCTTTCAAGCTCTTCCTTTGTATATCCCATGGCGTAGAAAAGGCTTCTGTTCGGAGCACGCTCTACACCCTGTGTTACATTTTTGCTTCGTAAATCCATAATTTTTCCTCCGAAGAAATAAATCTGATAAAATTATATCGTCTTTTATAACTGTTTTCAAGTGCTAAGTAAATTCGGTTGCTTTTTTTTCGCGGATGTTGTAGTATTAAAATGTAAATTTCCAACAGGAGATCGGGGACCGCTATGCAAAAAGAAAACCTGTCGCAGAGAACTGCCGAAACGCTGCAAAAGATGATACTTAAGGAGCATATCTACAAATACGGTGAAAAGCTCCCCAACGAAAACGAGCTTTCCGCAAAGCTCGGCATAAGCCGTACAACCCTGCGTGAGGCAATACGCATACTTGCGTCCGACGGGTTGCTTGAAGTCAGGCGCGGGCTCGGTACTTTTGTGGCACAGCCGCTCAATCAATATGCCGAGGGAAGCATAGACGTTCAGGAGTTTTCAAAGCTCAAAATAACGCTGAGAGACCTGTATGAGACGCGTATGATTTTTGAACCGGAGGCGGCGGCACTTGCCAGCCGCAGAGCTACCGAGGACGAGATAAAGGAGATACTGCGTCTCGGTGACATTTGCCAACAAGAGCTTTTGCGCGACCCGCAGGGCAAGCGAAGAATAGACTCCGAGGCGGCTTTCCACGGCGCAATATTAAAGGCGTCGCATAATGACTTTTTAAGTCGGTTTATGCCGATACTTACCGAGACCATAGAGCAAACCTTTGCCCTCAATTTCAACCTTGATATGATAGCCGAACAGGCGTACAAAGATCATATACTTATAATGGACTTCCTTGAAAAGCGTGACGCGGTGGCTCTTAAAAGCGCAGTTACCATTCATTTGCATCATGCGTTGCTCACGGAGCAAATATCTCTGGAAGAAAATGAAAAAAAGTATTGACAACCGTTGTTTTCGCGTTATAATGGTTGTATGACAACGACTTACAGATGTCGTACAACTAAAATATAAATATTTGTTAATGTTCAGGAGGAAAAATTATGGCAGAAGCAAGAATGTTTTATGAGAAAGACTGTAACCTGTCCTTACTCGACGGTAAGACCATCGCCGTAATCGGCTACGGCAGCCAGGGTCACGCTCACGCTCTTAACGCAAAGGAGTCGGGCTGCAATGTTATCATCGGCCTTTATGAGGGCAGTAAATCATGGGCTAAGGCAGAGCAGCAGGGCTTTGAGGTTTATACCGCTGCCGAGGCTGCAAAAAAAGCCGACATTATTATGATTCTTATCAACGATGAGCTTCAGGCAGATATGTATAAGAAGGATATTGAGCCCAACCTTAAAGAGGGCGATATGCTTATGTTCGCTCACGGCTTCAACATTCATTTCGGATGCATCAAGCCGCCGAAGTTTGTCGATGTTACAATGATAGCTCCCAAGGCTCCCGGTCACACCGTCAGAAGCGAATATCAGGCAGGCAAGGGTACTCCGTGCCTTGTAGCTGTTGAGCAGGATTACACCGGCAAGGCTCTTGATATGGCACTTGCTTACGGTCTTGCAATAGGCGGTGCAAGAGCAGGCCTTCTTGAGACCACGTTCCGCACCGAGACCGAAACCGACCTCTTCGGTGAGCAGGCTGTTCTTTGCGGCGGCGTTTGCGCTCTTATGCAGGCAGGCTTTGAGACTCTTTGTGAGGCAGGCTATGACCCGAGAAACGCTTACTTCGAGTGCATCCATGAGATGAAGCTCATAGTTGACCTTATTTATCAGAGCGGTTTTGCAGGTATGAGATATTCAATCTCCAACACCGCTGAGTACGGCGATTACATCACCGGACCCAAGATTGTTACCGAAGACACCAAAAAGGCTATGAAGAAGATCCTTTCCGATATTCAGGACGGTTCTTTTGCCAAGGAATTCCTCCTCGATATGTCACCGGCTGGCCGTCAGGTTCACTTCAAGGCTATGAGAAAGCTCGCTGCGGAGCATCCGTCGGAAAAAGTAGGCGCAGAGGTAAGAAAGCTCTACACCTGGAACAACGAAGACAAGCTTATCAACAACTGATAAGGCATATACATACTTCGTTTACCGAAAAATACAGCAAAGGGAATGTAAAAGCTTTTTTACATTCCCTTTTTTCGGCTTTCTTCATACCGAATTTCTGCACATGGCAGAGCTTTGCGTACAAGCTTTGTTTTTGTCGAATTTGCACAGCAATATAGTTAGCACGCACTAACTCATATTGCGTTTTGCCGAAATTAAAATATATGGTTGATTTTTCCGAAAAAAGCATTGACTTTTTAGTTAGCCGGTGCTAATATTTATGCGGTTAGCGAGAGCTAACCAAATTAAAAAGCATTCGGTTAGTTTTAACTAACTTAATTTTATGCAGTGATGAGGGATGTTAAATGATGCCTTTAACACTTGCCGATATCGGCGAGAAAAATATTATAAAGCATATCGGAGGCAGTCCCGAGGTGAAAAAACACCTTGAAAATCTCGGCTTTGTGGTAGGCGGCGAGGCTACGCTGATAACCTCCATGGCAGGTAATGTAATTGTTAATGTCAAGGAGACAAGAGTTGCAGTAAGCAGGGAAATGGCACAAAAAATCATGGTTTGATTTTTTGTTTCGTATCATATTCAATATGGCAGAAGGAGGAAGAACTATGGAAACTTTGCGTAATGCAAAAGTCGGTCAAACCGTTAAGGTTGTTAAGCTTCACGGTGAGGGCGCCGTTAAACGCAGACTTATGGATATGGGTCTTACAAGGGGAACCGAGGTTTATATCCGTAAGGTTGCACCGCTCGGTGATCCGGTTGAAGTTACGGTTCGCAATTACGAGCTTTCGATTCGTAAGGCGGATGCCGAAATGATTGAAATCGAAGCAGAATAAAAGGGAGAACATTTCTCCCGTTTTTTCAGAACAGTTGGTTAGCAAATGCTAATCATGAAAGAAAGGAACATACTAATGGATTTGCGAATTGCCCTTGCGGGAAATCCTAACAGCGGTAAAACAACGCTGTTCAACGCACTTACCGGCTCCAATCAGTTCGTAGGTAACTGGCCGGGCGTTACCGTTGAAAAAAAAGAAGGTAAGCTTAAAAAGCACGACGGTGTAACAGTAACCGACTTGCCCGGTATATATTCACTGTCTCCCTACACCTTGGAAGAAGTCGTCGCAAGAAACTATCTTATCGGTGAAAGACCCGACGCGATACTCAATATCGTAGACGGTACCAACCTTGAGAGAAACCTTTACTTGACCACTCAGCTCACAGAGCTCGGTATTCCGGTAGTTATCGCCATCAATATGATGGACGTTGTTAAGAAAAACGGCGATAAGATAAATGTTCCGGAGCTTTCAAGAGAGCTCGGCTGCAAAGTTGTTGAAATATCGGCTCTTAAAGGCGACGGAGTTATGGAGGCGGCAGAGGCTGCAATCGACGCTGCCAAGAATTCCAAGACTGTACCCATGCACACTTTTTCGGGTGTTGTTGAGCACGCGATAGCTCATATCGAAGAGGCTGCCGTTCACAATATGCCCGAGGAGCAGCAGAGATGGTACGCTATCAAAATATTCGAGCGCGATGACGAGGTCTTAAAGCAGTTAAATCTCGACCCGAAGGTTCTCGCCCATATTGAGGACGATATAAAAGCGGCCGAGAAAGAGCTCGACGATGACTCGGAGAGCATCATCACAAACGAGCGTTATATTTATATAGCTTCCATTCTCAAGGCGAGCTATAAGAAAAAATCGGCCGGCAAGCTTTCCGCTTCGGATAAAATCGACCGCGTAGTTACAAACCGTTGGCTCGGTCTTCCGATATTTGCGGTAATAATGTTCCTCGTTTATTATCTCTCAATGGTAACCGTAGGCTCCGCAGCTACCGACTGGATGAATGACGGCGTGTTCGGCGACGGCTGGCATCTCTTCGGAATAGGCTCCGCAAAATATGAAGAGGCTGCCGAAAACTACGGCGACAGCGACCAGATAATCGACGCATTCATAGCCGAGTACGGCACAGATGAAATGAAAGATACTGTTGACATCGGCGCCGATGAATATGATGAATCTGCCGCAAAGGACGCTCTCGCTTCTCTTGTTGCAGAGACTCCCGATAACGCAAACGTAACTTACGAGACCGAAGACGAAGAGACGCTCGAAGTTACCGAGCATCCGGGCGCAACAAAAGCCGATCTTGAGACCGCTGTTGACAATTATCTCGACACGGATTATAAAGAGTCCTTTGGCGCTCCCGATACTTCATCATACGGCATATGGGTTCCGGGTATTCCGGTGCTTATTGGAAACGGACTTGATAAAGCAGGTGCCGCAGATTGGCTCAGCGGTCTTATTCTTGATGGTATTGTAGCCGGTGTCGGCGCGGTTCTCGGATTTGTTCCTCAGATGCTCGTTTTGTTCCTCCTGCTTGCTATCCTTGAGGCTTGCGGTTATATGGCACGTATAGCATTTGTGCTTGACCGTATATTCCGTAAATTCGGTCTTTCCGGTAAATCGTTCATACCTATGCTTATAGGCACAGGTTGCGGTGTTCCCGGTATTATGGCTTCGAGAACGATTGAAAACGAACGAGACCGTCGTATGACGATTATGACGACAACCTTTATCCCCTGCGGAGCTAAGGTTCCGTTCATAGCAATGATCGCAGGTGCTATCTTCGGCGGCTCGGCTTGGGTTGCAACATCCGCATATTTCGTAGGCATGGCGGCAATCATAATCTCGGGCATTATGCTTAAAAAGACAAAGATGTTTGCCGGCGATCCCGCTCCCTTCGTTATGGAGCTTCCCGCTTACCACTGGCCCACTCTTAAAAACGTACTCCGTTCAATGTGGGAGCGCGGCTGGTCATTCATCAAAAAGGCCGGTACAATCATTCTCCTTTCAACAATATTTGTTTGGTTCACAACCTACTTCGGCGTAGTAGACGGTTCGTTCCGTATGCTTTCGGAGGACGAAATAGACAGCTCAATATTGGCTGCTATCGGCAGCGCGATTTGCTGGATATTCAAGCCTCTCGGTTGGGGCGAATGGCAGGCTGCCGTTGCTTCTATCACAGGTCTTGTCGCAAAGGAAAACATCGTTGGTACTATGGGTATTCTTTACGGCGGAGAAGGCAATGTATATGCTACTCTCGCAAAGGTGTTCACAGGTCTCAGCGGTTATTCGTTCCTTGTATTCAATCTTCTTTGCGCTCCCTGCTTCGCGGCAATCGGTGCTATCAAGCGTGAAATGAACAGCGCTAAATGGACTTGGTTCGCTATAGGCTATCAAACATTGTTTGCCTATGCGGTATCGCTTATGGTATATCAGTTCGGTTCTGCTTTCACAGGCAACGTTCACGTGGTAGGACTCATAGCTGCGATACTTGTTCTTGCACTTATCGTTTATATGCTCTTCTTCAAGAAGTACAAAGAATCCACCGTTCTCACGGAAAAAGTCAGAGTTAAATAATTTTAACCGGTATTAAGGAGGAATGCGAAATGCTTTCGTGGCTTTCACAAAATCTCGCAACGATTTTGATAACGCTTTTACTTGTTGCGATAGTTGCGGCCATAATTATAGGTATGGTCAGAAGAAGTAAAAAAATTAAATCCTCCTGCAGCGGCGGATGCGCCACTTGCCCGTACAGCAGTTGCGGTTGTAACAATCACAAAAAGAAGTAACATGAAAAAGCGGGGGATGACAAGCTTCGTCTCCTGCTTTTGTACTCGGAGGTATAATTTTGGTAAGCCAAAAGTCTACACTTTCAGCCTCTAATATCAAATATCTTTTGGCAATGAGAGAGCTTAATATGGAACCGCGCGGGGTACGCAGTACAGATCTTGCACGCTCCATAGGCGTTACTAAGCCGAGCGTTTACACAATGGCAAAATCACTTTGCTCTCTCGGCCTTGTAGAGAAAGACAGATACGGCGCAATTCGTTTCACACAGGACGGAGAGGATGTGGCAAAGCGGTATGAACGATATTACAATACGCTGTGCTCGTGCCTTTGCACCGTGTTCCCGAAAGAAGCGGATATACGTTCGGCGGCGTGCGCAATGCTTGCCGAAATGCCCGAAAATAATATAGAGGAAATGTGTGATACAATATCGGAAAGAGCCAAAAAACTGTAGCTTTCCGAAAAGATATTTAACAGAAAACAAATCACCGCGGAAGAACAATCTTCCACGGTGATTTGTTTGTATTTATTTGTTTATTCCTTCGGAGTCAAAATTGAAAATTCCTTATTTAACAACAAATATCGCTTTATTTCCGCTCCAATAGTTCGTTTCGTATTCAACATCTATCGAGTTTGCGTTCTGCGGAACTTCGAAATACACATTTCCGGTAGCCTTTCTGCCGGAAGAAAGAGTTGTTGTTGATAATCCGTTATCGCCGTAGTAATACGCAGATGAAGCAACGTCATCTGAATAACATTTAAAATCGTAAACGCTTACTATTTGGTCGGTTGATGAAATGTTCTCTATTTCAAATGTAAGCTTGATTATTTTATTTCCGCTTGCAGCCGGGAAGTATTCCGCTCCCTTGTCATCGGCACTTGACTTATATGTTATTTTAAGAGTGTTTGTTGTGAGTGTCTCGCCCACCTCAACCGATTATATTTTGGGCTTGACCGATAAAAGGTAAGCTCAATTTTAAAAATTACAACAAAAAACGGATACCGTAATTAAATACGGTATCCGTTTTGTTTTAAGTCAGAACCTTAATTACTTGTTGTCGGGTTCAAACATTTCCTTGAGCTTGAGAAGGTGAGCATATCTGTTTGTAGCAGTCTCCTCAGCCTTTTCAAAGAGCGCTTCTGCTCTCTCGGGGAACTCACGTGTAAGACGTGAATAACGAGCCTCGTTCATTATAAAGTCACGATAGCTTGCCGAAGCGGGCTTAGAATCAAGAGTGAACGGATTCTTGCCGGCTTTCTTGAGGTCGGGGTTGAAGCGGAACATATTCCAGTAGCCTGCGTCAACAGCCTTCTTCATTTCATCCTGGCAATGAGTCATACCGCCCTTGATGGAGTGCATTTCGCACGGAGCGTAGCAGATAACGAGTGACGGACCGTCATAAGCCTCAGCCTCTGTAAGAGCTTTGATTGTCTGATTCTGGTCTGCACCCATAGCTACCTGTGCTACGTAGATGTAGCCGTAGCTCATAGCTATCTCGGCAAGGCTCTTCTTAGCGGTTTCCTTACCTGCGGCAGCAAACTGTGCAACCTGACCGATGTTGGAAGCCTTTGAAGCCTGTCCGCCGGTGTTTGAGTAAACCTCGGTATCAAATACAAGAATGTTGATATCCTTGTTCTGTGCGAGTACGTGGTCAACACCGCCGAAACCGATGTCGTATGCCCAACCGTCGCCGCCGAATACCCAAACCGATTTCTTTGAAAGGTATTCTTTGTGCTCAAGAATGTCTTTTCTCATCTCGCAGTCGCAGTCGAATGCGGTAAGAGCGTCAACAAGCTTCTTTGTTGCTGCGGAATTCTTTTCGCCGTCTTCCAAAGTAGCGAGATATTCGTCGCAAGCAACCTTTACGTCCTCGGAAGCCTTGTCGGAGTCCTTAATAGCGGCAACCTCTTCTACAAGACGATTGCGAATGGCTTCCTGACCGAGATACATGCCGTAGCCGTGCTCTGCGTTGTCCTCAAAGAGGGAGTTAGCCCAAGCGGGGCCGTGACCGTTCTTATCAACGGTGTAGGGTGATGTGCCTGCGGGGCCGCCCCAAATTGAGGAGCATCCGGTAGCGTTTGAAATATACATTCTGTCGCCGAAGAGCTGAGTTACAAGTCTTGCATATGAAGTCTCGGCGCAGCCTGCGCATGAGCCTGAGAATTCAAGAAGCGGAGTCTTGTACTGGCTGCCCATAACGGTGTTGTTTGCAAGATCCTCTTTGACCGTAACGTTTTCAACCATGTAGTCAAATGCAGCCTGCTTAGCATCCTGAGTCTCACGTGCAACCATCTTAAGAGAATTGGTCGGGCAAACGCCTACGCAAACGCCGCAGCCCATGCAGTCGAGCGGAGAAACAGCCATTGTATACTTGTAAACGTCCTTGCCTTTACCTTTCTTGTCAACTATTGTTGCAACTGCCGGAGCATTAGCTGCTTCCTCAGCGGTAAGAGCATACGGACGGATTGTAGCGTGCGGGCAGACATAAGAGCACTTGTTACACTGAGCACAAGTTGCACCGTCCCACTCGGGAACCATAACGGCAACGCCGCGTTTTTCGTAAGCCGAAGCGCCCTGCTCGAAGGTGCCGTCAACGTGCTCGGAGAATGCGGATACGGGGAGACGGTCGCCGTCCATATTGCCTACTGGCTTCATGACGCTGTCAACCATCTTGACGAGCTTCGCCGGACCATGCTCGGTAACAGCTTTGGGAGCATCCTCTGCGTCAGCCCAAGAAGCCGGAACATCAATCTTAACGTAAGCGGAAGCACCTGCGTCGATAGCCGCCTCGTTCATCTTAACTATCTCAATGCCCTTCTTCATAAACTTCTGAGCTTTTTCTTTCATGTAGCCGATTGCTTCCTCAGCGGGAAGAACCTTAGCAAGCGAGAAGAATGCAGACTGCAAAACGGTGTTGGTACGCTTACCGAGACCTATTTTAGCGGCTATGTCGATAGCGTTAACGGTGTAGAGCTGAATGTTGTTCTTTGCGATGTATCTCTTGGTCTCTGCATTGAGCTTTTCAGAAAGCTCCTTTTCATCCCACTGGCAGTTGATGAGGAATACGCCGCCCGGCTTTACGTCCTCTACCATTCTGAAGCCCTTCTCTATGTAAGAGGGGTTATGGCAGGCAACGAAGTCGGCCTTGTTTATATAGTATGAGCTCTTAATGGGCTTGTCGCCGAAGCGAAGGTGAGAAATTGTAACACCGCCGGTCTTCTTTGAGTCATACTGGAAATATGCCTGAACATACTTATCTGTATGGTCACCGATGATCTTGATAGAGTCTTTGTTTGCACCGACTGTACCGTCGCCGCCGAGACCCCAGAACTTGCACTCGATAGTACCCTCTGCCGCGGTAATGGGAGCCGGCTTTTCGGGAAGTGAAAGGTGAGTAACATCATCGTTGATGCCGATTGTGAACTGACGTGCGGGAGTCTCTTCCTTAAGATGCTCGTAAACAGCAAAAATGCTTGCGGGGGGAGTATCCTTGGAACCGAGACCGTAACGGCCGCCGGAAACCTTAAGACCTGTTCTGCCCATCTCGTCAAGAGCTGCGATTGTGTCAAGGAAGAGCGGCTCGCCTATTGAACCGGGCTCCTTGGTTCTGTCAAGAACAGCGATTTTCTTAGCTGTAGCCGGAATAGCCTCAACAAATTTTGCAGCCGAGAACGGTCTGTAAAGACGAACCTTGACAAGACCTACTTTTTCGCCCTTTGCGGTGAGGTAATCGATAACCTCTTCCGCAACATCGCAAACAGAGCCCATAGCTACGATAACTCTCTCTGCATCGGGAGCACCGTAGTAGTTAAAGAGCTTGTAGTCTGTGCCGATCTTCTCGTTGATCTTGTCCATATACTTTTCAACGATAGCGGGAACAGCGTCATAATATTTATTGCAAGCCTCTCTGTGCTGGAAGAAGATATCGCCGTTTTCGTGCGAACCGCGCATTGTCGGATGCTCGGGGTTGAGAGCACGCTCACGGAACGCCTTAACAGCGTCCATATCTACCATATCCTTGAGGTCTTTGTAATCCCATACATTGATTTTCTGTATCTCGTGAGAGGTACGGAAACCGTCGAAGAAGTTGATGAACGGAACTCTGCCCTCAATAGCTGCAAGGTGAGCTACCGGTCCCAAGTCCATAACCTCCTGCGGATTTGTCTCGGCAAGCATTGCAAAGCCGGTCTGGCGGCAAGCATAAACGTCCGAGTGGTCACCGAAGATGTTAAGTGCATGAGAAGCAACGCAGCGAGCCGATACGTGGAATACGCACGGAAGAAGCTCACCGGCAATCTTATACATATTCGGGATCATAAGAAGAAGTCCCTGTGAAGCGGTGTAAGTTGTAGTGAGAGCGCCTGCTGCGAGAGAACCGTGAACGGTTCCGGCAGCGCCTGCCTCGGACTGCATCTCGGCAACCTTAACTGTGGTTCCGAAAATGTTTTTAAGTCCCTGTGCCGACCACTGGTCAACATAGTCAGCCATAGGGCTTGACGGGGTAATCGGGTAAATACCTGCTACTTCGGTAAACGCATAAGATACGTGAGCAGCGGCATTATTACCGTCCATAGTCTTAGCTTTGCGCTCGACTAAGGCCTTTTTGGTTTCTGCCATTTGATATTTCCTCCTTGAATGGATATTTAACAGAATGGATGTATTGTACATACTCTGTAATTTTAACACTTTTATGAAATTATGTAAACCTCATTTTAATTGAAAAAAAGGGTAAATTCCCAAAAAAATTACATATTTATTTGTGCAAATTTTGTGCTGTGTGTGTAATAACACAAATATTGTCGAAGGTTATCTTTATTTGCCAAAACAATGTGCTTTATGTTATACTGTAACAAAAGTCGAGGTACGGTGATGCTGCTTTGAAGATAGAAGACATAAATTTGCCTCAGGGTTTAATGGGGACGAGAATAAAAGACAGATTAGAGGATGCGTTCGATGTCAATTTCGATGTGTCCGAAATTAAAATAGACACATTCGACGATTTCGGCAGAGTGCTGCTGGAGCCATACAACGGCGGCGAAAAGCTCTATTACCGCGGCGAGAGAATAAAGAGCCGCACGAGAAGGCTCATACCAACTCTTCTGAGAAATGAAGACGTAATAGAGGAAATGAACGGCGGTTCGATTTTTAATATTGACAGTAAAAAGCTTTTTGATTTTTACTGTTCAAGAGAGCATTTTATATCGGTATACAAAACTCTCTACGGCGAACCGTCTAAGGACAGTATGTACTATATGACGGCATTTGCGCAGCATTACCTTGACATAAGCCCGTTTGTGGACTTCACAAAATGTATTTACGTAGCCCTCTCGTTTGCCATTAAGGGCAGAGAAACGGCGGACAGCGATATAGTTATATACACAGCCGAGGACATAGGCGACGATGATACCTCGTCAGATATGAACGAGGTCAATGAGTGGCTCGGAAATTATAATGTTAACATAGTAAACACCGATTTCCGCGAAGAGACGATAAAATATTTTACGGAAAAGAGGAAAAACAGGGGGTTTATGCCGAAGCTTTCCCTGAGGGAGGATTTTAAAAAGCTTGAGGAGCTTTGCAGCAGTATGTCGCCCGTAGCAAAGCTGATTGACATACCCACAAACGACCTTATGAAATATCAACAGGGCGTTTTTCTCTTGCTCAACAACTTCAGCCTTGTAGATTCTATGTATCTGACAAAATCCGTGCGCCGCGGTTTTGTTATTAAGAAGTATATAATAAACGGTGCGCTGTGCGGAGAGCTTAAAAGATACCTTGCGGCAAACGCGCCGCAGTATCGGTACAAGTGCCTTATGAATATAGCCGAAGCCGTTAAATAGCGGCTTTTGTGAAAAAACTGTATATTGTGCAATTAAAAACAAATCTGCCCCGGGAGGATTCCCGAGGCGGATTTTTTATCGGTGAAGATTCGGCTTTTATACGGTCGGATTTTTGCGCGTAAGCGGCCACGTATGCCGAATCTTCGGCTGTGCCGTTTTACCGATTAGCAGCCGCACCCGCAGCCGCCGCAGCCTGAGTTACCGCAACCGCAGTCATTACCGCAGCCGCAGCCGTTCTTGCCGTAGCTACCGTCCGCAAAGAGCAGGATTATGATGATGACAAGTATCAAAAGACCGTTGTTGCCGCATCCGCCAAAGCAGTTCATCCAATATCCTCCTTTCAGATTTAACGGCAGGCTTTTGCCCGCCTTCAATACATATTATGTAAACGGCAAAGCTTGTGTTAATATTTTTCGTTGTTTCGGCATACAATATATTTTTGTGAGTATAAAAGTCAAAAAAATTTGACCTTTGAGAAAAAATTTGACCTTTAAACTTTCGCGAAACAGGAGGAGGGGAGGCGCGAAATTGACGGTACAGAGGGCTTTTGGGCTCGTTTTTGCCTGAATTATGAGCCAAAGAGTCAGCCTCGGAATGAAAAATGAGCAAAAAGTATAAAAAAAGCAGTAACTTAAAGAAAACAAGAGATAATATGTATTTTCATCTTCACTAAAACTAAATTTGACCTTTTTTGACCTTTGACAAAAAAGGCGAAAAACATATAATAGAAAATGTCAAAGGTCAAAGATAGTCAAAGTCAAACAGATTAGGCGATGAGCCGGGTACTGTAAAAGTCCTCTGACAATCGGAAAAGACGGAGTGATTAACAAATGAACTTAAGCAAGGAAATAGCCGGTATGATTCTTGATATGCTCTCCGACAGCGGAACTACCGAAATACGCCGCAATGATTTGGCAGAGCAGTTAGGGTGCGTACCGAGCCAAATAAATTACGTCATTTCGTCACGGTTTACGCCGGAGCACGGCTATATAGTAGAAAGCCGCCGCGGCGGCGGAGGTTATATCAAGATAACCAGAGCCACATACGATCTCAGCACTCTGAAAATGCACCTCATCAATTCGATAGGAAATAATATTGATGAAAGATCCTGTCGCGCACATATCGTGAATTTGCACGACAGAGGGCTTTTGGAGGATAAAGAGGCGGCGGTAATGCTGGCGGCAACCGCCGATAAGTCGTATCACGATGTGCCGCACGAGCTTCGCGATAAGCTTAGGGCGAATATATTTAAGCAAATGTTGATTTCATCTATGAAATAAGGAGTGATTTATATGTTGTGTCAAAACTGTGGTAAATATGAGGCAACTACACATATCAAAAGGATTGTAAACGGCGAGGCCACGGAAGCTCATCTTTGCTCCGATTGTGCACGCGCTCTCGGCTATGACAGCGTCTTCCCGGATTTCGGCTTCAACTTTTCAGATATGCTCGGCTCGTTTTTCAACGAGGCAACGGTCGGCGCTCTCAGCAACGGTATAGTCCGCTGTGAAAAGTGCGGCAGTACGTTTAATGACATCGTAAGAAGCGGCAGAATGGGCTGCGGCGATTGTTACAGTACATTTTACGATAAGCTTCTTCCCTCATTTGAGCGTATCCACGGCAGAACCCATCACGAGGGTAAAAAGGCAAATACTTCTCCGGAAATAAAGAAGCTCAGCAAAACCGAAGAGCTTAAGGAAAATCTTAAGCAGGCGGTTGAGGCTCAGAATTACGAAGAGGCGGCACGCCTTCGCGACGAGATCAAAAAGCTGGAAAGCGAGGATAATCAAAAATGAGTAAGTGGTATATAGGCGCAGGCGAACAAAACGACATCGTTATAAGCACACGCATAAGACTTGCGAGAAATATTGAGGATTATCCTTTTCCCTGCAAGCTTGATACGAAAACGAGAACGGCTCTGAATAAAAAAATCGGCGACGCTGTATGCAGCAGAGAGAATCTCGAATTTATCGAGATGAAAACTCTTACTCAACCGCAGATAGTATCGCTTGCCGAAAAGCATCTGATAAGTCCCGAATTTGCATCGTCTTATGACGGCAGAGCGTTGCTTTTATCAGACAGCGAGGGCATAAGCATAATGCTCTGTGAAGAGGACCATATTAAAATACAGGTTATGAAACCCGGTCTTTCACTCGAAACGGCTTATGCCGAGGCAGACAGAATAGACGATGAGCTCAACGAAAAATTTGTTTTCGCATTTGATGACCGTCTCGGCTACCTTACCCAATGTCCGACCAATCTCGGTACGGGTATGAGAGCCTCGGTGCTTCTTCATCTTCCGGCGCTTACGGCGTGCGGCCAGATGAGCTCTATCTCTTCAACCGTATCAAAGCTCGGTCTTACCGTGTGCGGCTCTTACGGTGAGGGAAGCGTTCCCATGGGCGATATATACTGCCTCAGTAATCAGGTAACTCTCGGTATCTCCGAAAAAGCCGCTATTGACAATCTCAAAACGGTAACGCTGCAGCTTGCGGCGCAGGAGAGAACAGCGAGAGCGGAAATGGTTAAAAGCATAGAAACCGAGGATGAGATATTCAGAGCCTACGGAATTCTGAAATCGGCGAGGATTCTTCCCGTCAAGGAATTTATGACTCTTGTATCAAAGGTTCGTCTCGGAGCGGTTGCGGGTCTTATAAATGTTAAGCCCGAGACCGTCGATGAGCTTATGATTTCAATGCAGCCCGCAACAATAAACGCGGCGGCGGGCAAAAATCTTGACAGCCGCGAGCGCGACATTGAGCGTGCAAAGCAAGTAAGACAAAGACTTTAATTTTAAATTTTCGCTTTGCGGCGTTAATTTATCAATTAATTTGAAAGGAATGACAGTTATGTTCAAATTCACCGGTTTTACGGAAAAAGCAAATAAGTCCTTGAATGCGGCGGTAAAGGCAGCCGAGGATTTGGGACATACTTACATCGGCAGCGAGCATATATTGCTTGGCCTTCTCTCGGATACATCCACTGTTGCAGGTGCGGTGCTCGCTGCACATAATATAACCTATGCCGACATAGAAGAAGAGCTCAAGAGAAGCATCGGCGTAGGCGTACCTACCGAGCTTCAGCCCGACGACTTTACACCGAGAAGCAAAAACATTCTCGAAACCTCTGTTGCATTCGCAAGGCAGATGGGTCAGCAGCTTGTAGGTACGGAGCACGTATTGCTCGCAATAGCGCGTGAGGGCTCCTGCAGCGCAACGCTTCTTTTAAGCCGCGCCGGAGTCTCCATGCAGGATATTGTAAATGATGTGTCAAAGGCTCTTATGGGCGGTACGGCAAACGCCGGCACTGACAATAAGGACGGCGGCAAGGAAAACGAGAGTATGCTCTCGCAGTTCGGCAGAGATCTTACAAAGCTCGCAAAGGACGGTAAGATTGACCCTGTAATCGGCCGTCAGAAAGAAATAGAGAGGGTTATTCAGATTCTCTCAAGACGTACCAAAAACAATCCTTGCCTTATAGGTGAGCCCGGCGTCGGTAAAACGGCAATCGCCGAGGGTCTTGCTCTTAAAATTGTTTCGGGTGAGGTTCCCGAGCTCTTAAAGGACAAAAAGATATATTCTCTTGACCTTACCGGTATGGTTGCAGGTACAAAATACCGCGGCGATTTTGAAGAGAGAATTAAAAAGGTTATCGACGAGGTTAAAAACGCCAAGGACGTTATCCTCTTCATAGATGAGGTTCACACTCTTATAGGCGCAGGCAGCGCCGAGGGTGCGGCTGACGCAGCCAATATCTTAAAGCCCTCTCTCGCAAGAGGCGAGCTTCAGATAATCGGTGCAACCACTATTGAGGAATACCGTAAGCACATCGAAAAAGATGCCGCTTTGGAGCGTCGCTTCCAACCTGTAATGGTTGATGAACCCTCGCAGGAGGAAGCTATTGAAATACTCAAGGGCATTAAAGATAAATATGAAGCTCATCACAAGGTAAAGATAACCGATGAGGCTATCGAGTCCGCCGTTAAACTCTCAACGAGATATATAGGCGACAGATATTTGCCCGATAAAGCCATAGACCTTATCGATGAAGCGGCTTCAAGGGTAAGACTTCGTTCCTATACGGCTCCGTCGGACCTTAAAGAACTCGAAGACAAGAAAAAGAGCGTTGAGGCGGAAAAGCTCTCGGCTGTAAATGCTCAGGAATTTGAGCGTGCTGCAGTTCTTCGTGATGAGGAGCGTAAGCTCGACAAGGAAATTAAGGACAAGAAAGAAAACTGGCACGATATGGCAGGCAAGAGCCATGACGAGGTAACTCCCGCCGACATTGCCGATATAGTATCATCTTGGACCGGAGTTCCCGTAACTCAGCTTTCTACCGAAGAGAGTGACAGACTTCTTCATATGGAGGATGAGCTTCATCGCCGCATAGTCGGTCAGGATGAAGCGGTCGAGGCTGTTTCAAGAGCTATCCGCCGCGGCAGAGTCGGACTTAAGGACCCGAAAAAGCCCATAGGCTCGTTCATCTTCTTAGGCCCCACGGGCGTCGGTAAAACAGAGCTTTGCAAGGCTCTTGCCGCCGCTATGTTCGGTGACGAAAACGCCATGATAAGACTTGATATGTCTGAGTATATGGAGAAGCACACGGTGTCTCGTCTCATAGGTTCGCCCCCCGGATATGTCGGCTATGACGAGGGCGGTCAGCTTACCGAAAAGGTAAGAAGAAAACCGTACTCCGTTGTACTTTTCGATGAGATTGAAAAGGCACACCCCGACGTGTTCAATATGCTTTTGCAGATACTTGATGACGGTGTTCTGACAGACGGTCAGGGCAGACGCGTTGACTTTAAGAATTGCATCATCATAATGACCTCGAATGTCGGTGCTAAGCTCATTTCGCAGAAGCAAAAGGCGTTCGGTTTTGCCGCAGGCGCAAAAGAGCTTGAGCAGAACGAAAAGGAAATCAAGGACGCTGTAATGGGTGAGCTTCGCAACACCTTCCGTCCCGAATTCCTTAACAGAGTAGACGACATAATAGTATTCCAGCGCCTTACCAAGGAAAACATCAAAGAAATCGCTTCGAGACTTCTCGCTGTTCTCCAGAAACGCGTTGAGGATATGGGTATCGAGGTTACTTTCTCCGATGAAGCTGTCAGCAAGATAGCCGACGCAGGCTTCGACGATGTATACGGTGCAAGACCTCTGAAACGTGCTATCCAGAGCAGAATTGAGGACGCTTTGTCCGAGGAAATGCTCAAGGGCAACGTGAAAAAGGGCGGCAAGTATATCTGCAATGTCAAAGATGACAAATTTGTTTTTGACAAGGCCGAGGAAAAAACCGTAACCGAATAAGCATAGCGGTCCGTAAAGCCATATGACTTTACGGACCGCTTTCTATATTTTCATATAATAGATGTAAAAGAATTGCAGCTTTTTTGTATGTAAATCGGTATTGCACTCGGAGTGGCAAAAGTGTAAAATATACTCCGGAAGTGGTATTGTGGCAAACACAAGAAAAAACGAAATTTCAACAATAAACAAAATACGCTTTGACCCGACAAATCCGTGCGAAGACGATATAGACATACGCGACATAGCGCACGCTCTTTCTATGATGACAAGGGCAAACGGTCATTTCACCGAATTTTATTCGGTGGCAAGACATTCCATAAACTGCGCGCTTGAGGCAACGGCACGCGGATATTCAAAAAGGGTCGCGCTTTTTTGCCTTTTGCACGACAGCGCCGAAAGCTATATAGGAGATATGACAAGACCTCTGAAAATGCACTTTCCGTTGTTTTCCGAATATGAAAAAAAGCTGCAAAAGGTAATTTTTTCAAAATATGCGACGCTTGATATTGACGATGACGAAAAGGAAAAGGTGAAATCCGTAGACGACAGCTTGCTGTATCACGAGTTTCTTTGCTACCACGGCGACAAGCTGTTTGACTTCACACCGGAAATACATATAGATGTAAAGGATAACTCAAAAAACATATCCGAGACCGAAAAGGAGTTCCTCTGTATGTACGAGGCTTTAAAGATAAAATAATCCTGAACGGTTAAAAGAAAAACCAAAAACCCATTGCATTTTAAACAGCCTAAAACGACCTAAAGCACTTGTTTTTGTGAGTGCTTTAGGTCGCGGTGTTTTTGGACTGTATTACTGTTTTCGGTAAAAATAAAACCGACAAGTTCAGTTGAAGCTTGTCGGTTTTTGGAGCGATTAAGCAACAGTTTACGAACCATAACGCTCCCTTTCTAAAAATATTATATATGAATTCTTATTGAATTTCAACGGGAGCATGGAAAATTTTGTCGTTTTATAGTATTATTTTATAAAGTGATTTTATGAAATATAATGTGGAAAAAGATAGTAAAAAATTTTATTTTGGAAAACAAGAAGATTATTCAAAATATAGACCTACATATCCAACCGAACTTTTTGATTTTTTATCTAAGGAATATAATATAAAAAATAAAATTATAGTTGAGTTAGGTGCAGGAACTGGAAAGTTTTCTAAAATAGCAAGTTCTTATTGTAAACAAATTTATTATGTTGAACCAAATATTGATATGATTAACAAAGGAAAAGAATATTGCAATGATTGTGATAATATTGTTTATATTAATAAAAGTGCAGAATCAACAGGATTGCCTGAAAATTCAGTTGATATTGTATTTGCGGTCCAAAGTTTTCATTGGTTTGATAAACAAAAATTAAAACAAGAAGTAAATAAAATATTACAATCTAATGGAGATTTTGCAATAGTTTGGAATGACTGGGAAGATGAAAATAATGAATTTAGTAAGGAATACTTCAAATATATAAGCTCTTGGAATACTAAACTTACTGGTAAAACATATCAACATAAAAATGTTGATGATCGTAAAAAATTTTTCAAGAATAGTGAATATAAGACTTATATATTTATCCATTCTAAAGATTATACTATAGATATGCTAATAGGGTTATCTAAATCATTATCGTATGCTCCAAAAGAAGATAGTGAATATTATGATGAGTTTATAAATGGTATTATAACTATTTTTAATAAATATAAAAAAGATGACATCGTTCGTTTTGATTTTCATACAGAAATGTTTATAGGAAAGATTTAGGTGATGATTAATGATTGATAATGGTTATCTTTTTGCTAAAGACAATAAAAGAATATTCATAAATACAAGTTTAGGATGTGCTGGGCAATGCGCATATTGCTATTTACCAAAAATGGGATATAGTAATGGTTCAGATAATTATAGGACTATTTCAGCACAAACTATAATTGAATTTATAGAAAAAAATAAACTTGATATAAATCAAAAAACTTTAATAACACTTGGTTGTTATTCAGAGTGTTGGGATGAATATAATAAAAATGAAACAATTAGTTTAATAAAATACTTTTTAAAAAAGGGGAATCAAATTCAATTATCAACTAAGAAACAAATAATGAAAGAAGAACTTACCGAAATATTACCACTAATAAATTATTTTGGACAACTAGTTATTTTTGTTAGTTCGGCAACTATTTCTAAACATGATACCATTGAAAAAAATACTACACCTATTTCTAATAGATTTCAAAATTTTTCACTTTTTAATAGTTTAGACATACCTGTTGTTTTATATATGAAACCAGTTTTAAAAGGTATAACAATCAATGATTTAGAACTTTATAAAAAATATATTGAAAAATATAATATTAAAGATGTAGTAATCGGAAGTATATTTACAAATTACATATCCGAAGAAACTGTTCATTTTTCAAATAAAAATGAATTGTTTTATACTAAAAATAGTGATGAAGATATGATTATTTCTGAATTATCAAAAATAACAAATGTCTATAAAAGGAGTTCTGAAGTTATGTACAAATATAATGTTAGTAATCATATAGAAAAAGTAAAAAATGAAGTAGCAAAACTATTAGAGGGAGACAACTCTGGACATGGACTTTAACATATTAATAGGGTTTTATATTTATCTTTAAAATTTGCTGAAAAAGAAAATGCAAATAAATATATAGTATCATTAATAGCATTACTTCATGATGCAGATGATTATAAGTTATTTGGTATGGAAAATGCAGAGAAACTTACAAACGCCAAAATAATTATGGATGATTGCAATGTTGATAAAGCTATCCAAGAACAAGTATGTGATGCTATTAATAATATTGGATATAGCAAAAGATTAAAAGGACATAGTCCAACAACTCTTGAAGGGAAAATTGTATCAGATGTAGATATGTGTGATGCATTAGGAGCAAATGGTATTTTAAGAGTCTATACTTATAGTATGAAAAATGGAAAACCATTTTTTGATAGAAATATTTTTCCAATTGAAGATATGAATGCAGAAAAATATACAAGAAAATGTGCAGATAGTAGTGTATGCCATATTTTTGAAAAAATATTAAAACTTAAAGATTTAATGCTAACTGATTCTGGTAAAGAAGAATCTAAAAATAAGCATCAAATAGTTGTAGATTTTTTATATCATTTGTTTAATGAAGAAAATGCTCCTGAATGGATTGAATATTTAAATAATTATCTTAAATAAGGGTATGGGAATTCCCATAGTAGAATTTATGCGGGAGTATAAATTCAGTACTGGCTAGACATTACTTTTACTCCCACAGTCTAAAAAATATAAAAAGAGGATTAAATTATTTTGATAATTTTTTCCTCTTTTTTAAAGATTATTTACACAAAAACATATTCATTTAAGACAATTTCTTCAGCCATATTCTTGTAATTATTCATTAACTTTGTCCATTCCAATGGATTTAATTCTTTGCTTTTTTCAGACAGTCTTTCATCATTTTTAATATAATCATCCATTAGTATTTTGTATAAACTTTCGCAAGAATCACTGACTAAAAGAAGATGATGAGTTAATTTATTTGTCATCAATAATGTCTCATAAAGTGCCTTCTTGTTTTGTGCAATAAAGTGTAATCTTAATATTCCATATCTTCCAAGTCTTCCATAATTTTTGTCTTTTTCTAAATACAAATCTGGTAATAAATAATCTCCTTTTCTTGTATAAGTAACTTTCATTTTTATCATTCCTTTCATTTTTAAATAGTGTTAATTAATTCATTTTTTGGCACTAATATTAAAATATCTTTAATAACATTTTTTTCAGTATATGGACAACTGACAATACCATCTATATATAAATGTTCTTGTGATTTAGTAATAAATTCTTCTAAAAATTTATCAGAATATTCTTTGTTTTTCATCTTCATAATTGATAAAATATCATAATTCGATTCCATATTTTTTAACTCAATTTCATCAATTTCTTTATGAAATTTAATTCCAATATTATTGTCATTCATAATAATATTAAGATATTTTAAGTATTCTTTACTGCTTTTAGTTATAAATTCATCTGTGAATTTTATATCTTTAATTTCAATGTTGTAGTTTTTATCACGTTTAATTTCTATCATAGATATAAGTCTATGAATCATATCTCTTTTAGCTTCTCTTGATAACAAATCATAAAGAAAAGCAAATCCAATATTTTTAATATTAGTAAAAAATAAAGTGTTATTTTTCTCAGTACAATCTAATTTTTTTACAAGTTCTATTGTATATTCTTTATAATTATTATCTGGATCAAGTCTTACTTTCTTTTGATTTAGTTTATCAATTTCCTTTTTGATAACATCATTTTTATGATTAATTGTTTCAACATCTAAATTAGAACTTAAATATAAATCTACTAATCTTTTTTCCTGTAATTTTAATTTTTCGATTGCTTTTTCTATATCTTTTACATCATCACTTTTGGTAGAATTACAAGTTATAATTTCATTATTCATAGAAAGCATAAATAGTGTTAATTCTTCTAATACTTGTTTTAATTTTGTTTCTATTTTTTTCAGTATTATAATGAAGTCCAAATCCACTACAATTATGATTTTTACATCTTAAATGGTAATAAACTTTTTGCTTTCCGTTAGGATATTTAAAAGATTCTGATGATGACATTATCTCACCACAAATAGGGCATTTTACTAAACCAGAAAACAAATGAATATATTCTCCATAGTTAGAATGTTTGTTTTTTACTAAAACTTTTCTAGTAGCATTCCATGTTACTTCATCAATAATTGGTTCACAATAATTTTCAACTCTTAAAATATCTTGTGATTTTCTTTTGTACTTTCCATATTCAAAGATACCAATATAAATAGAATTAGTAAGTATTTTATAAACTCTATCTGCTTTCCAATTTCCTTGCTTTAAATAAGCATTATTATCTTTCATAATAGTAGAAATACCTCTTGTAGAATTGCCTCGTTTGCATAATTCAAATATTTCTTTTACAACTTCTGCTTCAATAGGTTCTACTTCTAAATGACCAGTTTCCTTATTTCTAATATAACCATAAGGTGCTTTACTAGGATGAATACATTCTAATACCATTTCTTCCATAGCACGTTTGGTTCTTGCTCCAATTTCTTTTCTTTCTCTTTGGCCAAATACTAAATTCATTCCAAAAATCATTTCACCATTAGCAGTAGATACATCATAAGGTTCGAGTATTAGTTCTATTTTTACATCATTTTCCTCACAATAATTAAGTAGCCAAAAACCATCATAATTATTACGAGTAAGTCTATCAACTTTAATTGCAACTAATTTATCAATCTTTTTAGATTTAATATCTTTTAGTAATCTTTGCATTTCAGGTCTCATCAAATCTTTTCCAGAATGTCCAGCATCATTATAAACATCAACAATATCATATTCATTCTTTTCACAATATTCTTTAATCATTCTAAGTTGTGAATCAATAGAATAACCATTATCTCTTTGGTCGTCAGTAGATACTCTTACATAAATACCACATCTCATATTTTTCCTCCTTTCATTAAATTTCGAGAAATATTAAAATACTTCTCATATGTTTCCTCACAAATAAGCAAAATGTATAGTCTAAAATTAAAATTTTTTCAAAAATTGTGCAATTTCTTTAATATTATACTTTTGATTATTTTCTTTAATATAAAATGGCTTATTTGATATTTCATTAACCTTGTATTCAAGTATTGTAAGGATAGTAGGATATGTAATTTGATATTCAGTAGGTGTTATTACTTTTAAGTTGGTGCGTCTGATAGTTTTAATTTGCCCTAATTTGACCTCATATTTAAAGTCTTTTAAGATGCCCGTTAAATCTTTATTGGGCTTTAAGTTTTCAATTACTTTAAATTCAAGCATGAAAAAAGTCCTCCTTTCTAGAAAGAGAACTTTTAAATTTTATATAAAATAAAAACTTACGAACACTTAAGTCCGTAAGTTGATTTCAAATGGAGCAGGTACCGAGAATCGAACTCGGGCCACCAGGTCGGAAGCATGGGATTCTACCACTAAACTACACCTGCAAATTATATAAAATATTATACCTCACAAATTTAATATTGTCTATATATTTTTTATTATTTAATTTTATGTAAAACTATTGATTATTTTTAATTTATGAGTTATAATATAGATATTAAATTTAAGGAGGGTGTTCGTTATGATGAACGCTACCATTTGGGTTACATTTGAGACGATCGATAAAATCGAGTACTTCGTTGTTCACGATATGCTCACTGGCGAAAAAAAGAAAATCAAAGCCTCTGAATTTCTCGGAACCGTTTACAAAATGCCAAGTTCTTTCAATTACAAGTTGAAGAGTGCGTTTCCTCATAAGAGACGGGTAGTTTATTCTGCCCCCGCTTCTGAAGCAGTTACCAGATTGGTAAACTTCAACAGAGTAGATTCTTAAATTCTATTACACCCTAGCCAGAGGAGATGGTGAAAACCATTCTCCTCTGTTTTTTATTGTATAAAACACTTCAATAAACTGATAAAAATTCCTCCTGGTATCCCTAACATTCCGCACTATTAATATAGTCACCAAATTAATTCCTATATGAAAATTAAAATTTATTCCTATAATATTTATTATTAAAATAAGTATTATTCCTAAAACAGAATTGATACACAACTTTAACAATAATTTTATTGGTACAATAAATATTCTTATACAAATAAAAAGAAAACATATACAAGATATTATTATTAAAACATTCATCTCTTTCTCTCCATACTAATACTGTATGCCAGCAGTATATAAATATTCATGTATTTTTTTCTATATTTAATTACACTAATATTAATTTTTTATAACATTTTTCATAATATAAATCAAGGAGGTGCAGTTAAGTATGGCAGATCTAAAATTAAGTAATATTGCTAGTATAACAGGAAATTATGACTCCATTGCTACTGTCCTTAATTCTGAAGTTGTTATAAAATCATTAATTTCTGGATTAACAATTATAAAAACTGCAGATAAATAAAACTGGGCTAGTGGATATTTAACTTATACTATTACTGTTACAAATTTGGAGAGGTTTGCCAATAATCTATTCTTCCTGCGGTTATATTAAATGCTATTTGATTTTCAAATGTAAAGCAATTTCATTATTTCCTTCTAAAATTTCTTTTAGTTCTTCTGATGTTTCTACAGCAACTGTTGTACTGTTTATATTTATCATAACTACTCCTTTATTAAAATTTTTCTAATTATTATTCATAATAGTACATTTTATTCTTATTTTTCCATAATAAAAACCTCCGTATTCTTTTTCATGAATACTAGAGGTTCTTTAATTATTGATATTACAAATTTCTGTATCTTGCTTATCTCAATGGTTTTAAATTTTATGCACTCTTTAATTCCAAGCGTAATTTATCACTAATCATCGCTATGAACTCAGAATTAGTTGGCTTTCCTTTGGCTGCTGATATTGTGTATCCAAATATGTTTTCTACTGTCTTTTGTTCTCCTCTTCCCCATGCTACTTCTATTGCGTGGCGTATCGCTCTTTCTACTCGTGATGGAGTTGTATGAAATTTATTAGCTATTTGTGGATATAAACATTTTGTAATTTGATTTATAACATCAATATCATTTATAACCATAATAATTGCTTCTCTTAAATATTGATAACCTTTTATATGTGCTGGTACTCCAACTTCATGTATAACATTGGTAACTAATGCTTCAATATTTTCTTCTTTATTAGCTGAGTTGTTTGGAATATCAATATATTGTGGCTTACTTATTCCTATTTCTCTTGAAATAAAATTATTATTTTGTGATGATGGTTTGTAATTTTTTAGTTCTCTTATTCTTGTTATAAGTAAATCTATATCAAATGGTTTTACAACATAATATTCAGCTCCAAGTTCAATTGCTCTTCTTGTTACTTTGTCTTGTCCAACTGCTGATAACATTATACAAATAGGTTTTTTGTTTAATTTTATCATGTTCATTTGTTCTAAAACCCCTATTCCATCTAAATGTGGCATTATTACATCTAATAATAATACGTCTGGCATTAGACTAGATACCATATCTAAAGCTTCATTTCCATCTTTCGCTCTTCCCACAACTACCATATCTTCTTGATTTTTTAAATATGTTGCTAATGTTGTACTAAATTCTTGATTATCGTCTGCTATTAAAACTGTGATTTTTTCTCTCATGTTTTTTCCTCCTATTTTTCAATTGTAAAAAACTTACATTTTGGATTATATTATATTGAATTTAAGATTACAATATATTTTTGGAAGTTTTTGACATTTCAATCACTTATTTACTACTATATTTACTATTTTTTGACAACTTTCGACAATTCTTATTTTATTGATTTTTTGTTCTTCGATGTTTTTCAAAAAAATATCCTTTTTCTCTTTTTCCATTTCAATTTTTATTTTTATATTTTCTGAATAATCAATATTTATGATATTTATATCGTTACTTTTACAATAATATTTAAAATTTTCTAAATTAGAATAATCTGTTTCTAATTCAATTTCAAAACCATCTTTTTGAAATACTAATTCGCTTTTTTGAATAGCTTTTTTCGTTGCATCTGAATATGCTCTAACTAATCCACCTGTTCCAAGTAAAATTCCACCAAAATATCTTGTTACAATAACTATTATATTACATAAATTACTTCCTTGTAATATATTTAGCATAGGAGCTCCAGCTGTTCCTGATGGTTCTCCATCATCACTTGATTTTTCAATTATTCTATCTTCTTCTATAATTCTATAAGCTATGCAGTGATGTTTTGCATCATAATATTTCTTTTTTATTTCTTTTATTTTGTTTTCTGCTTCTTCTACATTTTTTACTGGATAAATATCTGCTATAAATTTTGATTTTTTTTCAATAATTTCTGCTGTTTCATTTTTTGATATTGTATAAAATTCTTTCATTCTTCTAAATCTCCAATATGCATTCCTGCAGTATAACCTGTTGAATATGCTATTTGTAAATTAAATCCTCCTGTATATGAATCTACGTCTATTATTTCTCCTGCGAAATATAATCCTTTTACTAATTTTGATTCCATTGTTTTTGGATTTATTTCTTTTATATTTATTCCTCCACTTGTTATAATTGCTTCTTCTACTGGTCTAAAATCTTTTATTGTAAGTTCAAATTTTTTTAATACTTTTACTAAATTTTTTCTTTCTTCTTTTGTTATCTCATTAACTCTTTTTTCTTCATTTATTTTTGTTTTTTCAATTACAATTGGAATCATTTTTTGTGGTAATAATTTGTCTAATGCATGCTTAAATTGTTTATTTTTAAATTCTTTAAAATCTCTTAATATTCTTTCATCTAATTGTTCTTCTGTTAATGCTGGTTTTAAATCTATTTGTAATTTTATTTTTTGCTCTTTCATTAGATTATCTATTTCTTTATATCTTACTAAATGTGCTGAACCACTTAAAATTGTAGGTCCTGAAATTCCAAAATGAGTGAATATCATTTCTCCAAAATCTTCATATATTAACTTATTTTTTGATTCATCAATAATTTTTATTCCAACATTTCTTAAACTTAAACCTTGCATTTCTTTACATTCATTCTTCTCATATATTACCAAAGGAACTAGTGATGGTCTTATTTCTGTTACTTTATGTCCTATATTTTTGGCTATTAAATATCCATCTCCTGTTGATCCTGTTAATGGATAACTTTTTCCCCCTGTTGCTAGTATTATTTTATCTGTTTGAATTATTTCTTTCTCTGTCCTTACGCCTAATACTTCACCATTTTGTACTAAAATTTTTTGAACTCTTGTATTAAACAATTTTTTTATTTTTAATTCATTTATTTTTGATTTGAAACAATTTAATACATCTATAGATTTGTCTGTAACTGGAAAAATTCTGTTTCCTCTTTCTTCTTTTACTTCAAGTCCTTGATTTTTTAGGAAGTCTATTATATCTGTATTTGTGTAATTTTGAAATGCACTATATAAAAATTGCCCATTACCTGGAGTATTTTTTATAAATTCACTCATATATAATGAACTTGTTATATTACATCTACCTTTTCCTGTTATTAATAATTTTTTTCCAAAATCTGAATTTTTTTCTATTATTGTTACATTATTTCCATATTCGGCTGCTGTTATTGCTGCCATCATTCCAGCAGGTCCGCCACCTATTACAATTACATTTGCCATATTTTTTTCGTTAGACTTTTTCTAACTTCCTCCGTTCCTTATTTTTCATTATTATATTAACAAATTTTTGATAAAAAATCAAATAATTTACAAAAATATCTTGACAAATTTGTAAAAACATACTAAAATAATTAATGTGTTCACAAATGGACTAAACAATGGTGGATGTAGCGTAGTTGGTTAACGCGCCAGTTTGTGGCACTGGAGACCGTGGGTTCGAGTCCCATCTTCCACCCCATATAATACCTTATGTGGTTGTTTATAATTTTATACATTGGGCTGTAGCCAAGCGGTAAGGCATTAGACTTTGACTCTAACATGCGCTAGTTCGAATCTAGCCAGCCCAACCAAAATAACGAGATATGTTAATATCTTGTTTATTTTTTTATATGCAAAAAGGAACTATTTTCATAGCTCCTTTTCTTTATCTATCTATCGCTTTATTTTCAACTTCATTTTGAACTTTTTCAATAAATTCGTCAATTGTCATCTCACCTAAATTAGCTCCATTTTTTCTTGCACGAACAGTTACAACTTGAGTTTCTTGTTCATTTGCACCTATAACTAACATATATGGAACCTTTTCAAGTTGAGCTTTTCTGATTTTATATCCAATTTTTTCATTTGAATCATCTAATTCAACTCTTATTCTCTTAGCTCTTAATTTTGCTTTTAATTTTGTACAATAATCAATTTGAGCATCTGTAATAGGTAATATTTTTACTTGTATTGGTGATAACCATAATGGGAATGCACCTTTTGTTTCTTCAATTAAGAATGATATAAATCTATCTGAAGATCCAAGTATTGCTCTGTGTATTACTACTGGTCTATGTTCTTTATTATCTTCACCAACATATGTTAAATCAAATCTTTCTGGTAATGCAAAATCTAATTGACATGTTGGTATTGTAACATCATGATTTAATGCTGTTTTGATTTGAATATCAATCTTTGGTCCGTAGAATGCAGCTTCTCCTTCTGCTTCATAGAAATCTATATTCATTTCTTTTAATATTGCTCTTAATTGTGATTCTGCTGTTTCCCACATTTCATCATTATCTATATATTTTGCTTTATTGTTTTTATCTCTTAATGATAATCTGTATTTAAATGAATCTGCTGAAAATCCGAAGTCTTTTTGATATACTTCTTTTATTAATTTTAATACATTTCCTACTTCTTCTTTTATTTGATCTGGTCTTACAAATAAGTGTGCATCATTTTGACACATTTGTCTAACTCTTTCAAGTCCGCAAACAGCACCACTATTTTCATATCTAAAATCATTTGCTAATTCACCTATTTTTATTGGTAAATCTTTGTATGAACGTTGTTTACTTTTATATACTAACATATGATGTGGACAGTTCATTGGTCTTAATACCATTTCTTCATTATCTAATTTCATTGCTGGAAACATGTCATCTTTATAATGATCCCAATGTCCACTTGTTTTATATAATTGAACATTTGCAAGTGATGGTGTATATACATGACTATATCCTAAGTCTATTTCTTTGTCTTGAATATATCTTTCTAATATTCTTCTTATTGTTGCTCCATTTGGCAAATACATTGGAAGTCCTGAACCAACTAGTTCATGTGTCATAAATAATTCAAGTTCTTTTCCTATTTTTCTATGATCTCTTTGTTTTGCTTCTTCTAATAATCTTAGATGTTCTTCAAGTTGACTTGCTTTTAGGAATGATACTCCATATATTCTTTGCATTGAGTCATTTTCTTGATTTCCTTTCCAATATGCAGCAGATGTTGTTAATAATTTTATTGCTTTTATTTTTCCTGTTCTATTTATATGTGGTCCTGCACATAAATCTATAAATTCTCCTTGTTTAAAGAATGATATTGTTTCACCTTCTGGAAGTTCTTTTATTAATTGGACTTTATATGGTTCTTCTTTTTCTTCCATTAACTTGATTGCTTCTTCTCTTGATAATACACTTCTTTCTAATGGCAAATCTTCTTTAACTATTTTTTTCATTTCTTCTTCTATTTTGGCTATATCTTCTTCTGTAAATGGTTTTTCTACTCTAAAATCATAGTAAAATCCATTTTCAATTGCTGGTCCTATTCCTAATTTTGTATTTGGATATAATCTTTTTACTGCTTGTGCTAATATATGTGATGTCGTATGCCATATTGTCTTTTGTAATTCTTCATTTCCTTCTTCCATATCTAAAATTTGTCCATCTTTTTGTATTGTTCTAATCATAATTATACCTCCCTATATTTTTGGATTTATCACAAGAACAAAGCGACATAGTCGCCCTTTGTTCTCGCCCGATTTGAGTTTTCGACTAAAAGGAGAAAATCTCAAAGGGCTAGCGATTGTAGCTTTTATATACTAGGAAGTTCAAAGAACTTTCCTAATATATAAAAAACACCCCTATAGATATTTCTATCTATAGGAGTGTTTATTACACGGTTCCATCCTATTTTTAACTTATTTTGAGATTATAACGTATCTTATTCCGTCTAACTTATTCATTAGAAAGCTAAAGAGTTAGTTTTTCAAATACGTTTTCCACAATTAGTTCTCAGCCTGTGACTAATTTTCTCTGTTGATAACCTTTATTTTACTTTTCTCTTAATCTTAAATATCACTATTTTTCTTTATTACTACAAATGAACTAATTCCTACTATTGCTAATGCTACTATTGCTACTATTGTTCCTGTACTATCTTCTATACCTGTATGTGGTAATGATGTATTTGTTGTTTTTGTTGTTTTATTTGTTGTAACAGTTGTTGGTGTTATAATTGTAGTTGTAGTAGTTGTTGGTACTGTTGTAGTTGTTGTCGTTTGTGTTGTTGTGCTTGTGCTTGTTGATTCTGTTTGTGTTAACAAATCACCTTTTGTTAATGTTGGAAATTCATCATCAGCATAAGCTGTATTTGATATTGCCAATGCAATAACTGTAATTACTAAAATTAATGTTAATTTAAAAAATCTTTTCATATTATTTACCTCTTCTATTTATTATTTAATAACTCATTATTATTTATACCATATTATTTTATATTTTTCAATACATTTTTTCAAAAAAAATTTTTTTTTTACAATTTACTTTTTTATTTCTTATTATAATCAAATTGTAATATATTTTGTGCTATTTTTGTGAATTCTTTTTCTTCTTTTGTTAAATTTATTTCTATTTTCGAATTTTCTTTTTCTTTTAATAATTCTTTTTCTTTTAAATATTTTTTTAATTTCTTGGCAACTGTTTTTCCTGTATTTATTAATTCAACTTCATATTCTAATTCATCTCTTATTACTTGTTCATATATAGGAAAATGTGTACACCCTAAAATAATTTTATTAATTTTATTCTTTTTAAATATTTCCATATATTCTTTAATTGCTTTTCTTCCTTCTTCTCCTGTTGCTCTTCCTTCTTCAGCAATCGTTGCAAGCATTGGACAAGCTTTATTTATTACTTCTATATTTTGAATTTTTTCTTTTAATTTATTTTCCCATGCCCCATTTCTAATAGTTCCTTCTGTTGCAATTACTCCAATTTTATTATAATTTTTATTTTTCACATACTCTACTGTTGGTTCAATAATTCCCATTATTGGTATCTCAAATTTATTCTGCAATATTTCTATTGCTTGACTTGTTGCAGTTCCACAGGCTATTACTATTATTTTTACATTTTTCTTTATTAAATATTCTACATTTTGAATTGCAAATTTTATTATTTCTTCTTTACTTTTATTTCCATATGGAAAATTTTTTGTATCTCCTAAATATATTAGATGTTCATTTGGTAATTGTTTATAAATCTCCTTTAATACCGTTATTCCTCCAACTCCAGAATCAAAAATTCCTATTGGTCTATTATCCATTTTCTTTTCCTTCCTAAATATTTTATAACTGTATTATTATATAATATATTTATGTTTTTGACTAGTAATTATTATCAATTATTTTATTTTTTCATATTATACATTAATAGGCTTTGCCTAAATTTTATTAAAGGAGTTTATTATGGAAATGGATGAAAGAAAACCAGAGCCAATGTGCCCTATTGTTGATATTGACGGATTTATTGCGGATGGTAAACAATTCGATTTAGATATTACTTTAGCTAATGACCATAGAGATGTTATTTATGGTATTGTTAGAGATTGTTTTAAAGAACCCGTAAGAGATGCTGTTGTTAAATTAGTTGAAATAGAATATAAATGTGGTAAAAAAGATTTAAAACCTGTTTCTCATACATTTACAGATGAAGATGGTGAATTTGTTTTTGGTCCTCTTTGCCCTGGAAAAAAATATGCTGTACAAATTTGGGCTAATCAAGTAAAACACATAAAAATTTGTGCCAAATGTCATCATGAAGGAAAATGTTTAAAAGGTGTTGATTTAGATTGTGATAAAAAGGATTTTCCACATTGTGATAGATGTTCAAAAGATGAACTAGAGATATCTGATTCTGAATAATTTTTGAGGTTACTTTTGTAACCTCTGTTTAATTTTATGAATTTTGTTCATAATTATTTTATGGAGGTCTATATATGAAAAAAAAATCTCATTTGTTTAGAAATATTATATTATTCATAATTTCAGCTATCTTTCTATTAAGTTTTTCTTATTATATATATACTACATATAATAATATTGATATATCATCAGAGTATAATGCTTCACAAATTAGTACTTCTAATAATTCGGTTTCAACTACTACAAATTTAGACATTCCAAATATGTTAGAAGATGTTTCTAATTGTGTTGTTGGTATATCAAAAATAAAATCTCATTCTACATCTATTTTTTCAACAAGTTCTTTAAATGATTTAGGGATTGGTACTGGAATAATTGTTTCAAATAATGGATATATTTTAAGTAATTGTCATGTTACTGGTGAAAAATTTAGTACATGCTATGTTACATTAGAAAATGGTAACACATATGATGCAACTGTTTTGTGGTGTAATTCAGAGTTAGATTTATCTGTTTCAAAAATAAATGCCTCCAGTCTAAATTATGTAAAATTTGGAGACTCTTCTAAAATTAAATCTGGTGAAACTGTTTATGCCATTGGCAACCCTATTGGATATGAATTTAGAAGGACTATAACATCTGGAATAATCAGTGCTATAAATAGAACAATAAAAATTGAAGAAAATAATTCTGTATCATATATGACTGATTTGATTCAGACTGATGCATCAATTAACCCTGGTAATAGTGGTGGTCCTTTAATTCTTTCTAGTGGAGAAGTTATTGGTATAAATAGTATAAAAATTACATCTGCAGAAGGTATTGGTTTTGCCGTTCCTATTAATGTTGTAAGACCTGTAATTGAAAAAATTGTATCAACTGGATCTTTTGATGAGGCTTATCTGGGAATTTATGCTTATGATAAAGAAACTACTCCATATTTTTCTTCTACAAATATTCCAAATGGAATTTATATAGCACATATTAATGAAGATAGTCCTGCTTATTCCAGTGGAATAAAAATTGGAGATATTATTACTTCTATTGACGATAAAACTTTTAATAATATGATTGAATTAAGAGAATATATTTTTACTAAAAGCCCTGGTGATAATATTACTATTAGTATTAGTAGAGGTTATATAACTAAATCTTTTAATATTACATTATCAAAAAAGTAGGCTTTCGCCTACTTTTTAATTTTTTATTTCTAATAATTTTTCTTTCAATTTATTTTCAATTTCTTCAAGTTGAACTTCTGCCTCTTGTCTCTTTACTCTTCCATTTTCGTGAATTTCTATAACTTTATCTAATGTATCTATAATATCTTGATTTGTTTTTTGTAATGTTTGAACATCTACAACAGCTTTTTCAGATTCTTCTGCAATTTCAATTGTTCCTTGTTTTAATAATTCACTATTTTTTGTAAGCATATCATTTGTCATTTGTGTAACTTGTTTTTGTGCTCCTAATGCATTTCTTGCATTTGTTATTCCTAATGCTATAACAATTTGATTTTTCCAAAGTGGAATTGTATTTATTAATGAACTTTGTATTTTTTCAACTAATTCACTATCATTGTTTTGAATTAATCTGATTTGTGGTGCCATTTGAATTGATATAATTCTTGTTGTTTTTAAATCATATATTCTTTTTTCAAATCTATTTATTATTGCTACCATATCATTTACTGCTTGTGCATCTGTTTGTTCTTTTGTTTCTTCTGCTATTTTTTGTAATTCTGGTAATGTAACTGTTTTCAATTCTTCTAATTTCTTTTCACCAGCAATTATATATAATGATAATTCTTTAAAATATTGTAAATTTTTATCATACATTGTATCAAATATTGCAATATCTTTCATCATTTGAAGTTTATGTGTTTCTAATGATTTTTCTATTTTAGCAATATTATTTTCTACTTTGTCATATTTTGCTATTAATTTTTCAACTTGTTTTTTGGCAGAATTGAATATTCCTAATATTCCCTTTTTCTCTTCAACTGGAACATCTGCATTAAATTCTTTTATTTCTGTTACTAATCCTGATAGTAAATCTCCAACTTCTCCAGAACTTTTTGTTCTAACATCATTTAAAACACTGTCTGAGAATTTTGAGATATTACTTTGTGCACTTGAACCAAATTGTAATATTTGGGCAGTATTTTTTACATCAACTTTACTAATAAATTCATCTATTGCAGATTTTTCCTCTGGTGTTAAAGCCTCATAATTTAATGATTTTTCCACAACAGCTTCATCAACTTTTTTATCTGTTTGTAATGCTAATTCGATATCTTTTGTATCTACATTTTTAGCAACTTCTAATTTTATTTCTTCTTCCATTTTATTTTCTCCAATCTTTTTTTATAATTATATTTAAAATTTTATAAACTATTTATTTCCTAAATATGAAATTAATTGTTCATATACATTCATTTTTAGGCTTGATACTGTACTTATTATGCTTTGTGGTATTCCTTTTACATTTACTTGTGTTACATCATAATTTCCACCTGTTACACCTGTTCTAAATCCATATTTTGACCATGCTATTTGTTGTATCTCTTTATCTTCATAAACTTCATAATATTCATCTCCTGCTTCATCAAATGATGCTATACAATGTGAATTCCATATTGTTGGGGTTGGATATAATATTCTCATTTTGTCTTTTACTTGTTCCCATCCATCTGGATTTGAATTTGCAAAATCTATTACACTTTTTTCATAATCAACAATCATTGGCTTTCCTCCAACTCCTGTTTTTAAGTATAATTCAAATAAATCTGCAGGTGTATTGTTCATATATCCTGATTTTGTATAAAATTCTTTCAATTTTGGTAAATTTTTTGCAACTGCTTCATCTGTTATTTCTCCATCACACATAATTGAAAGTAATAATCCATAATATGTTGCACCAGGTGATGATGTAACTGGATCTGTTGAGTCTATATTTATACTTCCATATAGCATATCTACTCCAATGTCTTTCCATTTCTTTCCTTCAAGTATATATGATATTAATTTTGGCATATCAGTTATGTAATATACTCCATCTTTTTCTGTTACTATTTTTTGTTCTATTAATGCATCTACAACTGTATCCCAACTATATATTACAATTGGAGTATTTAATGTTAATCCACCTTTTTGAACTGTATATCTTGCTGATTCTCCTTTTGTTGTATCTGGTGCTAATTTATAATAATCATAAAATCTTTGATCAGAACAGAACATTACATCATATTTTGTTCCATCTTCTCTTACTAATGGATTTTTAATTAGTTTTCCATTACTCCATGAATCATATATAACATTTAGTCCATATTTCTTTTTCATTATTTTATTGACTTCTTCATCTGCTAAGAAATTTTCTTTTCCTCCACCTGTTGCAACATATACTGTTTTTAAATTTGATTCTATAATTGATTCTCCATTTGTTGAAAAGAATTTTATTCCTATTATGATTAAGACTAATATTATTAAAATTCCAAGTCCTATCCAGACTTCTTTTCTTCCTTTCATATTATTCATTCCTTTCTTTTGATTCCAGTTTAGTCGGATTTTTTCCTACTATTTTTTTATATTTATATCTCCTAAAAATCCATCAGATTTTAACATTTCTTCGAATACTTTTAATTCTGCATCTGTATCTATTATTTCTGCTTGATACATATTATTTAATTGTTCATGAAATGCTTCTTTAATTTTAGCAATCATATCTCTTACTGATTTCATGAATTTTTGACTCTCTTCTGAATTTAATCTTTGATTTTCAATTTCATCATATCTTTGCAATATTTTTATTGTTACTGGCAAATAATAATTTATAAAATTATTTACTTGTGATAATTTTCCTGGATTTTTTGATAGTGTATCAATTATTTTTGTCGATGTATTACAAATGTCTTGAACATTTGCAACTAATTCTCTATCTTCTAATTGTTTTGAAATATCATAAATTTGTGCAGTTTGTGATTTAGCATTTTTTAATATTTCATACAAATTAGTGTTTTGAGTTGAATAATTAGTTTTACTTCTATCTTTAAATATTAATGTTCCAGCTCCATATGCTGCTGCACTTATTGCTAAAGATGGTACTAGTTGAACTCCTAAAGCTAAATATGGTACTGCAAAAAATGTTCCACCTAATATTGCAGAAAAAATATATCCTTTTTTCATTCTGATTTCCTTTCCTATTTTTCTCAAGACATATATAATAGTAAAATTTTTTAATTAATATTTTTTACTAGTTATATCCCCTTACTTGTTTAAATGCTTCTAATAAATTCGTTCTTCCATCAAATACTTTTGCATTTGTCAAGTTTGCTATTTCTTCTAATTGTGTTTTATCTGCTGAACCAAACATTATACTAAATATTGGTATATCTTTATTTATTTGTCTATATGATGCTCGAAGTTGATTTAATCTATTATAATTTGATTCTCCGTCTGTCATTAATACTATTGATGTATTGTATTTTTCCATATCTTCTTTGCTTAATATATCTAATGCTTCCATTGCAGGTATATAAATATCTGTTCCTCCATTTACTTGTGTTGATTCAACTTCTTGAATTAATTCATCTGTTTTTGTTCCATCTTCAGTTGAATATTCTCCAAGTATGTCATGATTAAATGGTATTATTGTTATTTTGTCTTTATTTGAAAATTGCAACAAATCTTTTGATGCTTCTTCTTCATTTAATATGTATTTCATTGCTTCAGTTAATTGCTTGTTTCCACTTCCATACATACTTCCAGAATAGTCTAAACAAAATACAATATTAATTGGTTTTCTTAATTCTGTTTGATATATTCCTAATGCTGTTTTTATTACTGTTGTACTTGGATATTTTACTGGTACAATATATTTTGTTGTGTCTATTCCCCAGTTTGGATTAAATACTGTTTTATCTGCATTTTCATTTATTCCTCCAAACCAAACTCTTCTTCCTGTTTTTACTAATTCAGCTTGTCCTTCATTACTTAATATATAATTTTGTATTTTTTTAAATTCTTCTAATTTATTATCATCTTTATTGTCTATATATGCAAATGGTGAATCTGATATTGATACTCCATCTTTTGTATATATTGCATATAATGGTTCTTCGCCTTTTTGCTCTAATTTTTTGTTCATATTTATTAATGATGTCTCATATGTTATTAATGCCTCATAATCACCTTTTAAGAACATTTCTTGTAAAAACTCATCATCACCTGATGATCTTTTTACTCCTGAGTATAATTGGATTAGTTGTTCTTTTAATTCTTCATTCTGTAAGTTTTCTTCTGTTAATATTTCTGGATTTCCTGCAAGTGTTGTTAAAAATCCTAAATATGCTGTTGCTCCTGTATTAGTTTGAGTTGGTGATGACATATTAAATTTTAGTTTTCCTTGATTTATTGCATCCAATATGTCTTTCATATAAACATCTTTTCCTATAAATCCTAGTTCTTCTGCTTTTGATTTTTTTATTCCAAATACTACTGGATTTATACTTGTTGATTTCGAATTTGATGTTTTTATTTTACTATCTAGCATATATAACCATATTGAATTTGAACACCAAACTGCGTCATATTTTTCACCATTATTAAGTTTTGACATTATTTCAATTGTTCCAGCATAATCTATGCTTACATCTATATTATTCTTTTTTGCATAATTTTGTATGATTTCTTCTATGTCTTTGTTTTCTGTACTTGATATTATTTTAAATGTATTATCTGAATTGTTTTTTTCTGTGTCGTTTATTATTGTTTTGACATTACTTCCTAGTCCTTCAATTAAACATACTAAAATAATAAAAATTGCAAAGATAGAAATCATAGATTTCTTTTGTTTTTTCTCCATATTTTCTCCCCTTTCTTACATATATAACTTTATCATTAATCTCTTAATTTTTCAATAGAAAAAAACTAATAGGCAAAAATTAATAAAACTTTTGCCTATTAGTTATATTTTTACTTTAATTTACTTTCGAAAAATTTTGCTATCTTACTGCTCATAAAAACTACTCCAGCAACTATAACCAATGCTACAATAATATCCCAAAACAAACTTCCTGTTGTAATTTTGATTTTTCTAGGAATACTGTAAACAAGAAGCATTGTTGTAATAAAGCATATCTCTTCAGATACATTTGAGTCCGAAAAAATCACATACCAAAAATTATTTTTAGAAAATGTTTCTATATCTGTTTTCTTTATTTTTTGAACAATTCTAATAATAATAATAATTGCTAATACTACTAATGCTATTAACACATTAATAATTCTAGGAAATCCCATACTATTCCCTAAAAATGTTATTATTGCTAAAGCAATACCTGTTATTGTCAAAATTTTTTCAACATTCGTCGTTTTGCATAATTCGATAATCCGCTTTTCAAAATCTTTCATAATTTGCCTCCCATAACATTTGTTGGTGTATATTCGTACTATATGTCAACTCCTAATAGGAGATAAAAAAATTAACGTTTGTAGATTATCATTTTTTTATAAATTTGTCAATTAGCTATAGTTCAAAAAAAATTGAACTATTTTTCATTATATTTTTTTATACAATAATCAAGTATTTTGTAACATTTATTACACATCTATTTATTCGAACATAAAGACAGGATTATAATTCCTGCCTTTTACATTATTCCCATCTTTTTAGCAAATTTTTTACCTTTTTTCATCATTTTATTTGTATTAAACATATTATCATTTTGCCATAACATAACCATTCCTGTTGTTACTAATCCACCAATAACTAAACCTTTAACAAATTTCATATCAATTTCAATCCCTTCTTTACAACTATTATTAGATTTTTAATCTTATAATAGTATCTCATTTTTGTTAGTTATTTATTCATTAATAATAAAATTGTTTTCAAAAGCCATTTTAACTCAATTTTAATTGACTTTTTGCCATTTTGCTAGTATAATCGATATGAAATAATTTCGCTCACAAGAATATTTTTTCTTACAACGAAAAATGAGAAAGGAATGAATTTTAAATGGCATATAATTTTAAAGAAATAGAAAAGAAATGGCAAAATAAATGGGAAAAAGAAGGAACATTTAATGCTAGTACTGATTATACAAAGAAAAAATGGTATGGATTAATAGAATTCCCTTATCCATCAGGACAAGGTCTACATGTTGGACATCCTCGTAGTTATACAGCACTTGATATAATTGCAAGAAAAAGAAGATTACAAGGATATAATGTATTATTCCCAATTGGATTTGATGCATTTGGTCTTCCAGCAGAAAATTATGCAATAAAAACAAATGTACATCCAAAAATAACAACTGCAAAAAATATTGCACATTTTACAGAACAATTAAAATCTGTTGGTTTTTCATTTGATTGGTCAAGAGTTATTGACACAACAGACCCAGAATATTATAAATGGACACAATGGATATTTATTCAATTATATAAACATGGATTAGCTTATAAAGCAACAATGCCAATAAACTTCTGTACAGGATGTAAAGTTGGATTAGCAAATGAAGAAGTTGTAAATGGTGTTTGTGAAAGATGTGGAAGTCCTGTTGTACAAAAAGAAAAATCACAATGGATGTTAAGAATCACAAAATATGCTCAAAGATTAATTGACGATTTAGATGATGTTGATTATTTAGAAAAAATAAAAACACAACAACGTAACTGGATTGGTCGTTCAGAAGGTGCTGAAGTAAAATTCAAAATTGCAGGTACTGACGAAACACTAACTGTTTACACAACAAGACCTGATACACTATTTGGTGCTACATATATGGTAGTTGCTCCAGAACACAAATTAATTGAAGAATTTGCTTCTAAAATAACAAATTTAGATGAAATAAAAAAATATCAAAAACAAGCTGCTTTAAAATCTGATTTTGAACGTGGTGAAATGAATAAAGATAAAACTGGTGTTGAAATCAAAGGAATTAAAGCAATAAATCCATTAACAAACAAAGAAATTCCTATTTGGGTTGCAGATTATGTATTATCATCTTATGGAACTGGTGCTATTATGGCTGTTCCTGCTCATGATACAAGAGATTATGAATTTGCTACAAAATTTGGTCTTAATATTATACCTGTTCTTGAAGGTGGAGATGTTTCAAAAGAAGCATTTACAGGTGATGGCGTACATATTAACTCAGGATTTTTAAATGGATTAGGATTAGAAGAAGCAAAAAATAAAGTTATAAAATATCTTGAAGATAATAAAATTGGTGAAAGAAAAATAAATTACAAACTTCGTGATTGGGTATTTTCACGTCAAAGATATTGGGGTGAACCAATTCCAATGGTATATTGTGATGATTGTGGTTGGGTTCCAGTTGATGAAAAAGATTTACCTTTAACACTACCAGATGTAAAAGACTTCTTACCTGGAGAAGATGGAGAATCACCTCTTGCAAGACATACAGAATGGATTAACACAACATGTCCACACTGTGGTAAACCTGCAAAAAGAGAAACAGATACAATGCCTCAATGGGCTGGCTCATCATGGTATTTCTTAAGATACATGGATCCACATAATCATGATGCTCTTGCATCAAAAGAAGCTCTTGAATATTGGTCACCTGTTGACTGGTATAATGGTGGTATGGAACATACTACACTTCACTTATTATATTCAAGATTCTGGCATAAATTCTTATATGATATTGGAGTTGTTCCAACAAAAGAACCTTATGCAAAACGTACATCACATGGTATGATTTTAGGTTCAAATGGAGAGAAAATGTCTAAATCAAAAGGAAATGTTATAAATCCTGATGATATTGTAAATGAATTTGGTGCTGATGCTTTTAGAGTTTATGAAATGTTTATGGGACCATTTGATCAAACAGCAAGTTGGTCTATGGATAGTATTAGAGGTTGCTTCAAATTCCTTGACAGAGTTTGGAACTTACAAGATATTTTAGTCGATGGTGATACATATTCAAAAGAAGCTGAAAAAATGATGAATAAAGCTATCAAAAAAGTTTCACAAGATATTGAAGAAATGAAATTTAATACATGTGTTTCTACATTTATGACAATGATGAATGAATTTACTAAATTAAAGAAAATTAATAAAGCTGAATTCAAAACATTTTTAATATTATTAAATCCTTTTGCTCCTCATATAACTGAAGAGTTAAATGAAGTTGCTGGATTTGATAAGCCTATTTCATCTTGTGATTGGCCTGAATATGATGAAAGTAAAACAATTGATGACGAAATAGAAATTCCAGTTCAAGTTAATGGAAAATTAAAAACAACTATTAATATTAATTTAGATGAAGATGAATCTTCTGTAAAAGAAAAAGTTCATTCTGCTCTTGAAGACAAACTTGATGGAAAATCTATTGTTAAAGAAATTTATGTAAAAAATAAAATTTACAATGTTGTTGTAAAATAATTAAAAGAGATGTGATTAAATCACATCTCTTTTTTCTTAAATATATTCTTTATTTTTTCAAAGATTTTCTTATACCAAGTTTTATTTTCTACAACCATCAAACTATGTTGTTCTTCTACCTTTTCTTCCTGCTTATTTTCTTTCTTTTTAAATAAATTATCTGGATTATACTTTTCTCTGAGTTCTTCTTCATACTTTTTCTCATTTTCTGCTAAAATATTATTTATTTCATTTTTTTCTTGTTCATTTGCAATATAATTTAACATTAACATTGCTAATATACTTCCAGCTTCTATTGATATTTTTTGATTGTCAATATCTATATTTTCATCAAATTTGAATTGGTAATTTTTATCTTTATGTTCTTCAAAAAATTGTATTAATTTTTGTGGTATTTTTTTTACTAAATCTGAATCCATATGTTTTATAGTTTCTAATACTTCAACATACGCTCTCTCACTCTCTTTTTTTACTTGTATTTTCATTATTTTTCCCCTTTTTCTTATTATGATTGAAATAAGCTTTGTGTATTTCTTCTTTCATTTTCAAATAATTTCCTTGCTTTTTCTGGGAACTCTTTTCTATATTCATCTTTTTCTCCTGGTGAAAGTTTTGAAAATTCTTCTGGTGTAAGATCTCCTCTTTCTTGTCTAACACTATCTTTTACCTCTTTAGTTTCTTCGTCTACAGATTTTATTGTAGCACCAGACCCTGATATCATCTTTTCTATACCTTTTTCTGTAATTCCTTTTACTTCTCTTTTCTCATTATTTAATTTAATGTTTCCCATTAGCAAATCTTGTAATTTTTCTTTTGGAAATGACATTCTTACTGTTTCATTTCCATTAATCATAATAATTTCCATACTCTTATCTGGATTTATTACTATTTTTCCCCCATCAATTTTAACAAATATTGGCTGTTTTTTCAATTCTTGAGTTGATATTTGTGTTCTTTTTCCATCTTTTGATATTATTACAGATGTCTCTATTCCTAATTCAACAACATCACCATTTTCCAATGTCATTGTTATGTCTTGTGGATTTGTATCTTCTTGCACTCTCTCTTTTAATTTTTCTTCCAATTCATTACTCTTTTGATGCATTTGAGCAATAGCTTCATTTGCCTTCCTTATTGATTGCTTCGTCATTTCTATATTAAGTCTAGCTTCATCTATAACTCTTTTTACATCTTCATCAAGTTGTTCAGCACTTTTTTCTCCTGCTAAATTTTTATTCATTGATTCTACTTTACCATCTATTTTTTCTGTAACTGATTCTTTGTCTATTTTGATTCTTTGATAAATTTGAAATTCATATTGTCTTTTTAAATTCCTTATTACCATGTCCATATCTTCTGGAGATGGCCCTCTCATTGAATTATATATTCCTAATGAATTATTAACTGTCCTAAAGCTTGATAAATCTGGTGTATATTGATTTTTTAGAACCTTTCCATATGCTTCAAATACCTGCATTAATACATCTGTTAGCTTTTCTTCATAAGAACTTACTTTTAATTCTTTAGGTATTTGCTCTATATTATTTTTTACCACACTTGTTTTAGAATCTTGCTGTATCCCTATCTTTGCATATTGTACATAATTTTTAACTGGATTATTTTCTTGTGCCTTTTTATATAACATTTCTACTTCTTTAGTAAAACTATTTTTAATTTCTTCTATTCCATCATGTAAATTTCTATTTGAGACTCCAATTTGATTCATCTGCATTTCGAGTTTTCTAAATATCTCATCAAATATATTTTTCAATTCTTCACTAGGTATTCCTAATGAATTCAATTGTTCCTCTATTTCTTTTAAGCTTTGTTTTAATATATCCTTTTCGTTCATTTTTCCTCCTCTTAAGTTTCTTTATGCTTCTCTCTTCCAATAAAATAAATATTGTTGAGCAATACCAGCTAAATTCCCAAATTTTTCATGTGCAAGTTTCTCTAATTCTTTTTTGTTAACTTTTGTTTCATCTTCATTTTTTATATAAAGTTCGTTCATAACTCTTCTAACCCATACATCAATTGGGAAAACTTCAAATCTTTTTAAAGTTGAAAATAATAAAATACAGTCTGCTACTTTAGGACCAACTCCTGATAATGTTAATAATTGTTCTCTAACTTCCATTGTATTTGGATTATTTTGCATTTGTTCTAAATCTACTTTTTTATCTAATATCATATGTACAGTCTCATATAATCTTATATCTCTAAAACCTGTTCCAAGTTTCCTATAATCTTCTACTGTTACATCTTTTAATTCTTCTACTGTAGGAAAAGCGTAATATTTTTCTCCGTTCCATTCTATTTCTTTTCCATATGTTTTAGATAGTCTTTCAATTATCCCTTTTATTCTTGGAATATTATTATTTGCTGAAATAATGTAAGATATTATCATTTCCCATAAATCTTGATTTAAAATTCTAATTCCTTGTCCATATTGTATACTTGTTTTTACATTATCATCTATTTTGGATAAAGTTTCTTTTATTTCTTCATAATTACGATTTAAATCAAAATAATCTTGTACAATTTCTTTTATATCACCATTACATATTCCTTTAAATATTACAGTGTCCCCATTTTTTTGGACATTCATTACATTTTCTTTAAATACTCCTGTATAACTTCCATCATCTTGTTTATTCCATCTAAAACATTGGCCACAATCAAATATATCTGCTAATTCAAATGATTTTATATTTTCTATTTTATATTCTTGTTCTTGCATATTTTCCTCCACTTTTATATTTTAGTTCATTTGAATTAATTTTTCAACATTTTCATTGCAAATTTATTAAAAGTCATGTATAATATTATTATCACGTATTTAATATTAAATTGAGCTCAATATTTGAGGAGGTTATTTTATGTTGCAACACTTCTTGGTATTCTTTATTACTTTTATCATCCTTTTAATTGCTATTATAATCATTACAATAATACTTCCAATGTGGCGGTTTATGGAAAGCGCAGATAATGTAATCCATTTATTTTCTCTCTTAAAAATATTATTAAAATTTGATGATCTTCCACAAAAAGGAGAAATAAAAATATCATATGGTAAATGTAAATTAAAATTTGGTAATGTTAATGAAGCTAGCATCGAACTCGAAAAACTAGCTAAAGAAGCATTAGAATACTATGATAAACTTGGTTGGATTGCTATGACTGATAATTATTTTCAAGTTCAAAAAGACAAGCTAATCAATATATGTTACGAACTACGAAAGTTAAGGTGGGAAAATCAAGGAGTTTAAAAACGAATGTGGGAGAATATCCCACATTTTCTTTATGGCTCTATGTCAATAGAATAAGGAATCTATAATTATAGACCCCTTATTATCAAAACTAATATTTTTTTCATTTAACTATTTCTCACAAATTTTAGCATATTTTTTCAATTTTTCATAAGCTAAATAATTTACTGTACCTGCTGGGAATTTTCCATCTTTATCTTTCTTTCCTGCTGGAACACCTGTTAGAACTTCAATACCTTCATCTATTGTAGAAACAGCATATATATGGAATAAATTATTTTTTACTGCTTCAACAACATCATCATTTAATTGTAAATTCTCAACATTTTGAACTGGTATCATAACACCATGTGAACCATCTAATCCACGCATTTTACAAATTTGGAAATATCCTTCTATTTTTTCATTAACTCCACCAATTGGTTGAATTTGTCCTTTTTGGTTTACTGAACCTGTAACAGCAATTGATTGCTTAATTGGTATTTCAGATAAACTTGATAATAATCCATAAAGCTCTGTGCTTGATGCACTATCACCATCAACACCATTATATAATTGTTCAAAACATATACTTGCTGTTAAACATAATGGAATATCTTGTGCAAATAGTTCTCCTAAATATCCTGATAAAATATATACACCCTTTGAGTGTGTTGAACCTGATAAATCAACTTCTCTTTCTATGTTTACAACACCTTGTTTTCCAGTATATGTGTTTACAGTTATCTTTGCAGGCTTACCAAATGTATAATCACCTATTGTCATAACTGTTAATCCATTAATTTCTCCCACTAATGAACCTGTTGTATTTATTAATAATGTATTTTCTTTTATCATTTCTAAATATTTTTCATCATATTTTTTAATTCTTTCAACTCTCTCTGCTAATGCTTTTTTCACAAAATCTGATGTAACCACTTTAGCTTTAGCTAATTTTGCCCACGTTCCAGCTTCACCTACAACTTGTGCTAATTCTGTAAATCTTGTTGATATTTTATTATTATCTCCTGCAATTCTTGATGCATATTCTACAATACTTGCCATTGCTGATTTATCTAATTGTGGCAATTCTTCTTGTTCACAAAATGAATGAACAAATTGTGCAAGTTTATTTACATTCTCTTCTGTAATTGGTGCAGTTTCTTCAAATTCTACTTTTATTTTAAATAGTCTTCTAAAATCACTATCCATTGAAAGTAATGTATGATATATATTAGAACTTCCTATTAATATTACTTTTAAGTCAATTGGAATTGGTTCTGGTTTTAATGAAATTAATGTCATAGATGACCTTTGTTCTATTGAATTATCTATTGATACTTCTTTAACTCTTAAAACTCTTTTTAATTCTTCATAACATATCCCATTTGCTAATAAATCTTTTGCTTGGAATATAATATATCCTCCATTTGCTTTTTGTAATAAACCCGGTTTTAACATTGTAAAATCTGTTTTAAATGAACCATAATAATTTTCATATTCTAATTTTCCAAATAAATTATTAAATGAATAATTTGAATCCATTATTACAGGTGCGCCTTGTGTTTCACTATTATCAATAAATAAATTTACTCTATAATTTAAACATGGATCTTGTTTTTTTGCCATTGGCCCTTGTTGTGGTTGGTTATTTTGAGCTTGTTTATCTTCTTCTAAAAAATATGAAACATTTTTTAATACATCTTGTTTTACATCTGTTAAGAATTTATTTATTTTTTTATTTCTTTTATATTTTGCTTTTATAAAATTTATATGTGCATTTACTGTTAATAATGCAATATTTGATTGCCATTCAGAAACTTTTTTATCTGCTTCTCTTTCTATTTGTTTAATTTGTCCAATTGCTTCCATTATTTGTTGTTGTACAACAGTTGACTTTTCTTCATAATGTTGTTTTACTGATTCTTCTAATTTTTCAAACTCTTCTTCTTCTATTACTTTGCCTTCTACAATTGGCATCATATAAATTCCGTTTTGTGCAGATTTTACTTGAAATCCTTCTTTAAATGCATCTTGTGTTAATTTTTGCATTACAACTTCTCTTTGTGCTTCAAATTCTTGTTTTATCAAAGCTTTTTCTTTTTCAAAATCATCAGCATTAAATGTTTTCTTTATATCTTTTTTTACTTCTTGGATAAATCCATCCATACTCTCTTTAAATTCTTTTCCTTGACCTGCTGGTAATGATACTGCTATTGGTTCATTTGGATTTTGAAAATTATATATATAACACCAGTCATTTGGAATTTTTTTCTTTGGCGCAATACTATCTAAATAGTTTTTTGTATACATTGTTTTTCCAACTCCACTTGGTCCTTCAATATATATGTTATATCCTTTTACATCAACTTGTAAACCAAATTGTAATGCTTTTATTCCTCTCTCTTGTCCTATACCATCATTTACTGATTCTAAGTCTTGAGTTGTTTCAAAATGAAACATATCTCTATTACATACCATTTTTAAGTCTTTATAACTTAACTCTTTTTTGTTATTCATTTTTTCCTCCGTATCTTTTCTTATTAACTTTTTGCAAAATCTTTTAAGTAATATTAACTTTTTATCTTAAAAATCTGGCAAGAAAAATTAATTATATTTTGTCCTATTTTGTCTTTTTTATTTTATACTAGTTATTATTTTTTGTAAAGCAATTTATTAAAGTTTTTTCTTGAAATTTTTGTAAAGAACAAAGATATAATAAAACACACCTTTTTATTGGTGTGTAAAAAATTCATTTATTATATATGCACATCTTCTAGATGCTTTTTCTAAAAACTTATCAAATGTTATTTCATTCTGTCCATTTGGTTTATCTGAAATACTTCTTACTACTAAAAATGGTATCTTGTCTAATTTACATACTTGAGCTATTGCTGAACCTTCCATTTCTATGCAATCAGCATTAAATTTGTTTCTTATTTTTTCTTTCATTTTGGGTTCTGTACAAAAAATATCACCTGAAGCAATTGTTCCAACTTTTATCTTAAAATCTTTATCATTTATACGTTTTATTGTTTCTTCTATTTTTACTATTAATTGTTCATCACTTTCCACATATTGTCCCACATTGCTGATAAATCCTTTCTCATGTCCAAATGCTGTTATATCAAAATCATGTTGTACTAATTTTTTTCCTATAATAATATCTCCTATTTCTAATTCATCATTACAACTTCCTGCAGACCCAACATTTATTATTCCTTCAACTTTAAAATTATCAATTAAAATCTGTGTAACTCTTGCTGCATTTACTTTTCCAACTCCTGCTTCAACTAATACTACATTTTTATCATTTATTGTTCCTTTGAAAAAGTTTAATTCATATATTTTTTTATTTTCTATATTTTGCATTATTTTTTTTATTTCTTTCATCTCTTCTTGCATCGCAGCAATTATTCCATACATATTATTATCTCCTTACTTCTCATAATCTTCTTCTAAAGTTACAGTTATAATATCTTCATCTCTTGAATCATAATCATTGGCTCTTTCTTTTTCTTCATCAGAAAGTTCCCATGTTTTTTTAGAATCATTTTGACTTTTTATTATTTGATTTATTTTTTGTCTTAAAACTGGCATTTGATCACTTAGCCCTAATTTTTCTAATGTATCTACAACATCACTATTTAGAATATCTTCTATAACTTCTAAAGAAAGATTTTGGCTAGCAAGCCCTTCAGCTATTATATCAATAATATCTGTTTTAAAATCATAATTATAAATGTCTTCAGTTGCTTTTTTATAATCTTCTAGTTTGGTTCTTAAATCTTCTACTTCAGCTTCATCAAAATAAAATTTCTTTGCTAATTCTTCATTAAACACTGTCCTTATTGCTGTTATCAAAACTGTAATAAAACTTTTTTCTTTTATTTTTTCTTTATTCTTCTCTTTTTGTTCTTGTAATCCTTCAGCCTCTTGTAAATATAGTCCCATTCCATTTCTATACACATCAAGTGCTCTTTCAATAAGACTATTTATTACTAACATTGGAACTAAACCAATTACAAATTTTTTATTCTTATCTTGACTTTGAAATACTTTGACTTTGCTTTCTTTGAATTGTTGATAAATTTCAACTAATTTATTGTTTAATGCAACTCCTAAATCTGGTAATTTTTCATCCAACAATTCAAATCCATAGCTAGAAATTTGTTCATTAATACTCGAATTTACTTTTTCTGCTTTCATTAGAGCTTCTGCAATACTCTCTCTTAGGTTTATCACACTCTCAAAAAAATTATATGCAATTTTATCTTCTGTATCATGTACCATTTTTGAGTTCATTTTTTACTTCCTTTTTATAAAACTTTGTAATTTGTATTATATCATCGTTTTCTTATAAAATCAAGGAAAAAGTGAGTTTAATCAATCTTATCCCAGATATCATAAACCCACTTTTTCTTTTGCCTACTTAGGTATTGTTACTCATAAGAAGAATAATCTTTAGAGCCACATCGCCTCATCAATTAAAGCGTTGACGCTCTTCCAAGAATCTCTTCTTGTGTTGCCCACATAAAGTTCTCCTACAAGGAGAACTTTCCTACTATATAAAAAAATACACCTCTTATAAGATGTATTTTTATAAACTATTCAGCTTTTTCTGCTGTTTCAGCAACAGTTTCTGTAGCTTCTACAACTGGTTCTTCTGCTAAATCTTCTTTAACAACGATTTCTTTGTTTTCGATTCTAGCTCCAACCATTTCTTTTGTCTTAGAAGCCTTTCCTGTTCTCTCTCTTAAGTAGTATAATTTAGCTCTTCTAGCTTTACCAACTCTAACTACTTCTACTTTTTCAACTAATGGTGAATGGATTAAGAATGTTTTTTCAACACCAACACCGTAAGAGATTTTTCTTACTGTAAATGTAGCGTTAACTCCTCCACCTTGTTTTTTAATTATAATTCCTTCAAATACTTGGATTCTTTCTTTGTTTCCTTCTTTGATTTTAACATGTACTCTTACTGTATTTCCAACTTTTAAATCTGGAATAGTATTTTTTAATTGTTCATGTTCTATTGATTTTATGATATCCATCGTATTTACCTCCTTCTTTCTTCGTACAAGCGGTGCACTGGAATTGTTTTGCACTTTGTACATAATTATTTTATATCTTTTTTAGATTTTATTTCATCTAAATATTCTTTATCTTTTTCAGATAATTCTACATTTTCTAAAAGCTCTGGTCTTTTATAATATGTATTTTTTAAAGCTTGATATCTTCTCCATTTGTTGATATTTTCATGATGACCTGATTGTAAAATTTCTGGTACCTTTACACCTTCAAAGGTTTCTGGTCTAGTATATTGTGGATATTCAAGAATTCCTTGTGAAAATGATTCTTCAGATGTTGAACCATCACTCAAAACTCCATCTACATATCTACTTACAGAATCTATTAATACCATTGCTGGAAGTTCCCCACCTGTTAGTACATAATTTCCAATAGATATTTCCTCATCTACTATTTTATCTAATATTCTCTGGTCTACTCCTTCATAATGTCCACAAAGTATGATAAGATGTTCTTCTTTACTTAATCCTTCTACCTTTTTTTGATTTAAAACTTGTCCTTGTGGTGACATATATATAACTTTAGCATTTGTCTTTTTTATAGATTTATATGCATTATATATAACATCTGCTTGCATTACCATACCTGCACCACCACCATATGGTGTGTCATCAACTTTTTTGTGCTTGTTTTCTGAAAAGTCTCTAATATTTATTAAATTAACTTCTATTAGTTTATTTTCTTCTGCTCTTCCTAGAATACTTTGCTTAACAGGCTCAAACATTTCAGGGAATAGTGTAAGCACATCAAATTTCATACATTCCTCAACTTTCTAAATCAATCCTGGTATTAGATGAACTGTAATTTTTCCACCTTCTAAATCGACATTTTTTATAACATCTTTTATTCCTGGTAGTAAAACTTGTTTTCCTAGTTCATCTTTTATTACATATATGTCATTTGCTCCTGTATTATAGATATCATCAACTTTTCCTAGTAGTTTTCCTTCTTCTGTATAAACTTCTAATCCAATTAAATCTACTATATAATATGTTCCTTCTTCAAGTGGAACAGCATGTTCTCTGTCTACTTCAAGATAAGCATTTCTTAGTAAATCTGCTTGTTCTGGTGTATTTATACCTTCAAGTTTTATTAATACCATATTTTTATGATATCTTACTCCTTCTACTTTATAAAGTTTTGATTCTTTTTTAGATTTAACATATACTTCTTTTAAATCGTCAAATCTTGTTATATCATTTGTAAAAGGTGTTACTTTAATTTCTCCTTTTATTCCATGTGTATTAACAATTTGACCTATTTCTAGCTTTTTTTGCATTTTTTACCATTCCTTTCATGGTAAATTTATCTATCCAATAAATTCAACATTTACTTTTTTGTCTTTTTTTCCAGCAACTGCTTTCATTACTGTTCTGATAGATTGAGCTATTTTTCCTTGTTTTCCAATTACTTTTCCAAAGTCTTCATCAGCTACTTTTACTTCGAAAACTATTGATTTTTCATTTTCAACTTCTTTTATTTCAACAGCATCTTTATTGTTTACTAAGTTTTTGATTATAACTTCTAAAACTTCTTTCATAATCTTTCCTCCAACATAATATTTTTTTCAAAAAAATTATGCGTTTTTGATTAATGCTTTTACTGTTTCTGTTGGTTGTGCACCATTTTTCATCCATTGTTCTAATTTTTCTTTATTTAATACTATTGTAGATGGTTCTGTCATTGGATCATATGTTCCAATTTGTTCAATTATTTTTCCATCTCTTGGAGATCTAGAATCAGCTACTACTATATGATAGAATGGAGCTTTTTTCTTTCCTTCTCTTTGTAATCTTATTTTTACCATTTTTATTTCACCTCTTTCTGAATTAAAATTTCTATATTTAGAAATTTTAGATTTTTATATATAAAATATAAAATTAATAACTTATTTAAAATTTTAAGTCTTTGAACTCTTTCATGTCGTCCATATTCATACTTTTCATCATTTTTCTCATACTGCCTTTATCATTTTTAAATTTTTTCATCATTTTCTGTGTCATTTCAAATGAATTTATGAATTTGTTTACATCTTGTACTTGTGTTCCACTTCCTTTTGCAATACGTAATCTTCTACTTCCATTCAAGATTTTTACATTTCTTTTTTCTTGTTTTGTCATTGAACATATTATTGCTTCAACTTTATCAAATTCTTTATCATCAATGTTTAAATCTTTTATTTTGTTCATTCCTGGTATCATTTTTAATATTGATGAGAATGATCCCATTTTCTTTACTTGACGTATTTGTGCTAAATAGTCATCTAAATCTAATTCATTTTTACGTAATTGCTTTTCTAATTTTTCAGCATCTTCTTCTGATATAGCTTCTTCTGCTTTTTCAATTATTGAAAGTACATCTCCCATTCCTAAAATTCTTGATGTCATTCTTTCTGGATTAAATACTTCTATATCATTTAGTTTTTCACCTGTCGCTACAAATTTTATTGGCTTTCCTGTTACTTTTTTTGCTGAAAGTGCTGCACCACCACGTGTATCTCCATCTAGTTTGGTTAATACAACTCCGTCAATTCCAACATTTTCATTAAATGTTTGTGCAATATTTACTGCATCTTGACCTGTCATTGAGTCAACTACTAATAAGATTTCGTGTGGTTTTATATTTGTTTTTAGATTTTTTAGTTCTTGCATTAACTCTTCATCTATATGTAAACGTCCAGCTGTATCTAATATAACTACATCATTTAGTTTTGACATTGCAACACTCATTGCTTGTTTTGCAATATGTACAACATCTTTTGATTGTTCATTTGCATATACTGGTATATTTAATTGCGCTCCAACAACTTGTAATTGTTTTATAGCTGCTGGTCTATAAATATCACATGCAACTAGCAATGGTTTCTTTCCTTGTTTCCTTAATAGATTTGCTAACTTTCCTGCTGTAGTTGTTTTACCAGAACCTTGAAGTCCAACTAGCATTATTATTGTTGGTGGGTTTGGCGTAAAATTAATTTTACTCTCTGTTCCACCTAATAGTTCTATCATTTCATCTTTAACAATTTTTATTACTTGTTGACCTGGTGTTAATGATTTCATTACATCTTGGCCTAATGCCTTTTCTTGTATACTGTTAATGAATTCTTTTACAATTTTGTAATTTACATCTGCTTCAAGTAGTGCAAGTTTAACTTCTCTTAGCATTTCTTTTAAATCTGATTCTGTTATTCTTGCTTTTCCTTTTAATTTTCTTGTTATTTCTTGTAGTCTTGATGATAATCCTTCAAATGCCATAATACCATTCCTTTCTTTTGTTTATATCAAACAATTCAATTCTTTTTTTACTTCTTCTAATATATTTGAAACTTTTTTGTCTGATGATTCCTTTTGTATCTTGTTTAAGTTTTCTAATATACTTTGTGCTAGCTTTTCTTGATTAATTGTCTTTTTCATAAACAATAGCTTTTCTTCGTATTCGAAAAGTTTTTTCTCCCCTTTCTTGATGATGTCTCTTACTCCTTGCCTTGTTATTTCTTCATTTTCTGCTATTTCGGATAAAGATAAGTCTTCATTATAGTAGTAGTCTATTACTCTGTATTGCTTCTCTGTTAGGAGTTTTCCATAGATTTGTAACAACATGCTTACTTCTACTTTTTTGTCCATACTACTACCTTCTTTCTTTACACTTTATTTTTATTTTAACTAATAAAAAGGTGTAATGCTTATATACTTTACACCTTTTTTGCTGATTTGTCAAGTGTTTTGACAAATTTTTATTTTAAAATTTCCGGATTTTCTTCAAATATTTTATGAGCAATATTATCATTCATTTTAAATGGAACAACATAACCTTCTAATGTGTCAGCTTTTTCTTTTAGTAATTCGTTTTCTTGATTTACATATATTTTAGATTTTCCTTTGCCATTTTTGGCTTCTTGCACTAAATTTAAAACTGGTGAATTTCCATCAAATGCTATTACAATTGATTTTCTTCTTTCAAAAATCTCATAATTAAAACTTTTATATATTCCAAGTTCCTCTGTTTCCGGTGAAATACAAATTCCATCTACATTTTCTGCTAATAATCTATCTTTTACTTTTTCTGTTACTACTTTAGGCACTATAGCATTTACTTCGATGTTTTTATTCATTTCTTTAGCAATATCCACAACAGCTTTTTCATATCCTTGCATTTTGTGACCTACTACTAAATATGCATTATTACTATTTATATTTTTAATAAATTCTTTTAGTGCTTTTATTCCTTCTTCTGATGGCACTGTTTCTCTTCCTTTTGTATTAAAACTTCCACCTGCTATTACTACTGGTACTTTATCTACTGGCAATTCTTTTATCTTATCTTTTAATTCTTGTGCTGTATCTAAATTACTTGACATTCTTAGTTCTTCTTGGTCTTCTGTCTCTTTCATATTTCTTTCTTCTAATTCTAATAACGCTTCTTTTATTGTTCTTCCATCCAAAAACTTCATGAATTTTTTGCTTTTTTCTTTAAAATATTTTTGACTATGTTCTATTATTTCTTTTTCTGTTTCTCTCATTTTGCTAAATTCTTTTTCTGTTAAGCCTAATAGATTTTGAAGTGCTAATTGTTCATCAATTGTGTCTGAACCATAAAATCCACATCCATCTGTTCCTTGAACACATTTTACTCCATTTTTCAAAAATGTTTTTAATGGATGATTTGATAAATCACTTAAATTATTTAATCTTACATTCGAAGTTAATTGGAATTCTATAACTACTCCATTTTTTTCCATCAATTCCATTAATTCATGTCCAGCCTTACTTCCTAAGTCTTCTGAATATAACCCATGTCCAATCCTGCATCTTGGCATTTGTTGTCCTTCTTGCAAAGCTTCTTTTATACACATTATTGATTTTCTAACATTATCTCTTAAACTGTCATTTTCTCCTGCATGTATTCTGATTGTGAAATCTCTGTCTTCTTTTTCAACATATTTTACTATTTCAGTTATTGCTGGTTGTAAGTCTGATATATCATTTATTTCTTCTCCTATGAAGTCACTTCCAACAACATATGGACTTTTGGCTACTGCTTTTAACACATTTACATTTTCTTTTAAATATGTGTTACTTGTTTTTTGGTCTTTTATTATTGTTAATGGGATTCTTCTTATACCAACTAAAAATCTGATTTGTACTCCTGTTTCTTTTTCTATTGTTGGTAAAATTTGATGTATTTCTTCAAGTAACTTTACTGCTGGTTCTCCTGTTTTTGCTAAGTCGGTATCTGTCATTTCTACATATTGTATTCCTTGTCTTTGATATTCTCTTGCTACCCATAATAATTTATCTTGTCTTAATGTATTATTTTTATATGGACTTTCTTCTTTTTTATCTTCTAACATTCTTAATACAATTTTGACTATATCCATTTCAGGTATTTTATTGATTTGTTTTTCTGTAAGTCTTATTTTTTCTGCTGATTGTGTTCCTTTTGCAAATACATATCTATAAATATAGCATTTTTCCAAGTTTGTGAATACGGCTTGACCGTCTTTCATTATTGCGAGACTTGTTCTTATTTTATCTATATTGTATTCTGCATTTTCTAAGTTGTTTAGTATAAAGTCTGCAAAATTTACAAATGTATTATCATCTATTTTTCTTATTTTATATTTTCCTTGTAATGGCACATCTTCAAATTGTTTTTCAACTTTTTTTCTTTGTATATAAATTCTTTCTTCTTGTTCTTTGCTTAATTTTAAATTCAATTTTTTTATGTAATATAGCGGATATCTGATTTGACGTGCTATTCCTAATGCTATTAGACAGTCTGGTGTTAAGTTTGCATTCATGTGTGTATGTAAATCTGTTCTAAATTTTGATTTTTTTAGTATATATGTTTTTACTATTGTTTTTTCGATTGGCAATTTGTAATTTTTAGTCTGTGACATTAATGTTTTAGTTATTGCTGGTATTTTTGCTTTGATTTCTATTCTGTCTTCAAAAATATTTGCTATTTTTATTCCACCTAATCTAAATATATATACTTCTTCATTGTCTCCATTTATACTTGCTGGTATTTTTCCTATTATTATTTTCATGTCTTTTTCATTTTTTACTGTTTCTACATTACATATTTTGGCTAAGTTTGTAATTAAATTTCCTGAGTTATGATTTGGTGTTTCCAATACATATGTTATTTCATCTTCACTTGTTTTGCTTAAATTTACTATTATATCTTTTTCTTTGTCTAAATAAAATTTGTTTACCATTGCTTTCTCTCCTTTTATTATTCTCTTTTTACAAATATTAATCTATATTGTATCATATTTATAAGTCTTTAGCAATAGTTATGTAAAGTTTTGCACATTTTATTCCGCTTTTTTTCCGTGCAATTTTGCACACGTGAGATCGCTTTTTTTCCGTGCGCTATTTTCTTAATTCAGCGCCACATTTTTTAGAAACTGTATCAATGATTTTCTCCATTGAACTATTAACTTCTTCATCTGTTAATGTCTTTTTATTATCAGAGAATGTTAATGAATATGCCATAGATTTTTTATCTAAACCAATTCCTATGCCAGTATAAACATCAAATATTTCGATGTTTGTAAGTATGCTTCCTCCACCATTTTTTATAGCTTTTTCTATTTCTTCTGATGTTAATGATTTGTCAACCACAAATGCTACATCTTTTTTTACACTTGGGAATTTTGAAATTTCTTTATATTTCATTTTTCCTACTCTATTTTTGAATAACTCATCTAGATTTATTTCTAGGACAAATACATTTTCCATTGTTACATTTGGATGTATTTTTCCGATAATTCCAATATTTTTTCCATCTACAGTAATATATGCACTTTGTCCTGGATGCATTTCTTTTGGCATTTCTCTTTTTTCAAATTTGTATCTGCCTTCATATCCAAGATAATCTAGCATTTCTTCTGCTATTCCTTTGATTGTATAGAAATCCACAACTTTTGAATTGCCTAGTCCAATTGAGTATTTTCCTGTCATTAATGCACATAGTTTGGTATCTTCTCCATATACTTCACCTTTTTTGTAGAAGCCTTTTCCTATTTCAAATATTGATATGTCTTTTTGGCTACGTGCAGAATTGTATTCATATATTTTATATAATGATGGTATCATACTATATCTTAATGTATTTCTATCTTCTGTTATTGGATCTA
>OGFF01000169.1_pt1 | contig 98524 bp, 93 predicted proteins | sample 1570751 | NCBI WGS metagenome assembly OGFF01 (sample SAMEA2581951, study PRJEB24529) | metagenome | biome: Human gut stool | place: China | collected 2011 | reverse complement strand
TTGAAATGGGGACGGTTCCTTTTTCAAAAAAGAACCGTCCCCATTTCAAAATTTTGCGAAAAGAACCGTCCCCAATCGGAAAAATGTTTGACTTTTTATAGTAAAATTGCTATAATTACTATTGTTGTGCTTATGTTCCTATAGCTCAGCAGGATAGAGCAGTCGCCTCCTAAGCGACCGATTGTGGTTCGAGTCCGCATAGGAACACCAAAAAAATTAACAATAAAACCTTACTAAGAATACAATATATAAAGTATTCAAATGTGAGGTTTTTATTTATGGAAAATATAAAAAAAATAATAATTTTAATTTCATTAATAACAATATGTGCAGTTATTATATCAATAATAGACTTAAATAAAAAAGTAAACAATTTACAAAATAATTTAATAGAAAATAAAGAGAAAAATCAAGCAGAAGTAAATATATCAGCAGAAATACCAAATTTAACAGTTCAAGACGAAGAAAATTTAGAAGAACAAGAAGTTGAGGATGAGGGATTTGAACTCCAAGGAGAAATTGCTTATGAGGGAGGTAAATCTCGAAGTTGGAATTTGAATATATATGGAGAACCAAAATTAACATATATAAGTCAGATTGATAATAGGTGGAAAAATTATCCGTATACTGTAACAAATAATAAAAGTCAAACTATAGGGAAAAGTGGGTGTGGAGTAGCTACTGCTGCAATGATAATCGATAGTATAGTCGGAAATGTATCTGTAACAGAATTAGCAGATGTTTTTGTAAAATATGGCTATAGGTCGCCTAATAACGGAACTTATTGGTCAGCAAATAGAGCAATTGCGGATGAATTTAATATAGAGTATCAAGAAACATCAAATTTTAGTGTTATGCTTGAAAAGTTAAAAAATAATAATTATATTATAGCATCAGTTGGAAATGGATTATTTACTACGGGCGGACATTATATAATGATTTATGGTGTTGATGGAAATAATTTGAAAATATACGATCCATTTTTATACAAAGGAAAATTTGATACATCAACTCGTAGAGGAAAAGCGTATGTGGATGGAGATACGGTTATTTGCAGTACTACTAATTTTAAAAATTATGCAAATTATAAAAGATTTTTTTGTTATAAATATAATAGAACAGATAACTCAAATGAGAATAAATCGGAGATGACAAGTTATACAAGATATGTTAGGGTATCAAGTAGATTAAATATAAGAAGTGGAGCTGGTATTGAAAATAAAATAGTCGGAAAATTGAACAATAATGAAAGAGTTACTGTGTATGAAACAAAGGGGAACTGGAGTAGAATTGGCGAGAATAAATGGGTTTCGTCAGATTATTTAGCAGAAAAAAGTGTTAATGTGAATCGAAATACGGTAGGTCAATATAAGAGATTAAAAAATAGGACATATTTGTATTCAAAATCAAATTTAACAGGAAAAAAATATACGTATTTAGCAAAGACACAGGTTAAAATAATTAGAAATGTTTCAAGTAATATTGATTATGTATATGTAGTGAAAACAGGAAGATATGCATATATTAGAACAAATGCTTATAAATAATTTTGCCATAAATTGACAATTGTGTAATCTGTTGGTATAATATGAAACATAAAAGTAGTAAAACAAAATAAATTAAAATGCTCAAAGTGGTAACTGGCACAAAAAGAACCGGTCCCAATGTGCTATGTGCAAAAGGAGAAAAAATTGCAAGAAAAAGAAAAATTTATGAAACAAGCTCTAAAAGAAGCTAAAAAAGCTTACGAAAAATTGGAAGTTCCAGTAGGTGCAATAATTGTAAAGAATGGAAAAATAATAGCTAGAGCACATAATCAAAAAGAAACAAAATTTGATACAACTAAACATGCAGAAATACTTGCAATTCAAAAAGCAAGTAAAAAATTAGAATCATGGAGACTTATAGATTGTGATATGTATGTAACCTTAGAGCCATGTTCAATGTGTGCTGGGGCAATAATAAATTCGAGAATAAAAAATGTATATATTGGTGCATCAGATGAAAAGACTGGTGCCGTAGGGTCTGTGCTTAATTTATTTACAGATTATAAATTTAATCATAATGTGAATTTTGAAAAGGGAATATTAGAAGATGAATGTAAGAATTTGTTACAGGAATTTTTTAGAAAATTAAGAAAACAAAAAAGTGGCACAAAAAGAACCGGTCCCAATGGGTAAAGTGACACAAAAAGAACCGGTCCAAATGAGTCAAAAAGGAGAAAAGTATGGCAAACCAAAGATTTAGTAAAAAAATATTAAATATTTGTATAATATGTATAATAATTGTAGCAATAATATTTACAGCAGTAATGTTAATATTAAATTATGACGAAAAAGGCGAAACAAATATGCCATTTAAAGTTTCAAAAATATCAATAGTATCCACAGTTAATGGACAAGATGTGGAAAACTCTGAGGCAAAATGGGATATTAATGTAATTCAAAATAATGATGTTTATATTTATATTGAAAAAAATGATGATTACAAAAAACAAGAAACTATAAAAAATGTTAAGCTAGAAAATATTACAATTGCAGAAAAACCAGAGGTTGGAGAGATTAAAATTTATAAGCCAATTTCTAATGATTCGGTTTTATTTGAAAATAAAGATGAAAATATAGTTAATGAATTGGAATTTAAAGGTGCAAAATCAACAGATGCTAAAAAACTAGAGATATCAAATCAAGGTGGGGTCCTAATTTTTAGATGTGCAAATAATAATATCGGTACATATACATCAAATGATGATGCAGAAATTAATTATAATAATTTGATAAATAAATTAAATATAGAAGAAAGCAGTTTGATTTCAAAGATTAAATTTAATATAAAAATTACATTAAATTCTGGAAAAGTCTTTAGTGCAGATAATGTGGAAATTCAGGTTCCAAATGAAGGTATTAATGAAAATGGTACTGTTGGACATGAATATACTGACTTACAAAGTATTGTATTTAAAAGAATTGAAAATTAAAATTTTTATTAAAGAAAATTGGAAAAAAACTTGCCAAATTAAAAAATACGTTATATAATTGCAAATGGTATGGAATTAAATTCTTGTATGGAGGGCATCCAATAAAAGCCTATGAACCTTGTCAGGTCCGGAAGGAAGCAGCAATAAGTAGATACTTTTGTGTGGAATGCTTTCCATAGAGGAATTTAGCTTCACACCATTTTTAATATTCTAGGGGGTGTAAGTTTTGGGGTATACAGCACTTTATAGAAAATTTAGACCTACAAAATTTTCGGAAATAGTAGGACAAGAACATATAAAAAAGACATTAAAAAATCAATTAATATCTGATAGAGTAGGACATGCATATTTATTTAATGGTGGTAGAGGAACAGGAAAAACAACAACGGCTAAAATTTTAGCAAGAGCTGTAAATTGCCTAAACCCTAAGGATGGGGAACCATGTAATGAATGTGAAATATGTAAAGGAGCATTAGATGGTTCACTTACAGATATAATCGAAATGGATGCTGCATCAAACAACAGTGTAGAAGATGTAAGAAGCATAAGGGAAGCAGTAAACTTTTTACCAACAAAAGCCAAATACAGAGTATATATTATAGATGAGGTTCATATGCTATCAACAGGAGCTTTTAATGCATTACTAAAAACATTAGAAGAGCCACCAGAACACGTAAAATTTATATTAGCAACAACAGAGCCACAAAAATTACCAGCAACAATTTTATCAAGATGTCAAAGATTTGATTTTAAAAGAATTTCAAATGAAGATATTGTAAAAGACCTAGAATATGTATGCAAGGAAAGTGATATAAAAATAACACCAAAAGCATTAGAACTAATTGCAGTTCTTGCAGAAGGTGGAATGAGAGATGCTTTATCAATTCTTGAAAGATGTAGTCAAGAAGGAACAGACGAAATAGATGAAAACAAAGTAAAAGATTTAATAGGAATTCCAAAAACAGTATTTATAAACAATATTGTAGAATCTGTTGTAAATGAGGATGTTGAGGGAACGTTAAATAATTTACAAGAAGTTATAGAAGATGGAAAAGATATAAATAATTTAGTTTGGGAAATTATTAAATACATAAAAGATGTTTTATTATATAAATCAACTGGAAAAACAGAATTATATAATGATGAAGAAATAGAAAAAATAAAAAATATTTCTGATAAAACATCAAAATTAGATTTAATAAATTTAATATGTGAATTATCTGAAATAGAAAATAGTATGAAACTATCTACACAAAAATTAATAATTTTACAAACAGGATTAATAAAATTATGCAATAAACAATCTGTAAAGACAGATATAAATTCGTCGACAGATGGTGGAAATGCACAAAATTCTGACCTAGAGAGAAGAGTTACAAAAATCGAAAATTTTTTACGAGCTGGTAATTTTGCAAAAGCAGGGGTTAATAGAAATGGAGCAAGCGCACAGGGAAATACTAAAGCAAAAGCTCAAGAAATACCAAGCAATGTTGAACCAAATAAGGCAATTGTATCAAAGCCAAAATATCAAGGAAAAACACAAGATTACTGGCCAAAAATTGTAGAAGATTATAAAACAAGTGGAAAAATGTTTATGTACATGAATTTAGCTGGAACAATTGCTAGGGAAGCAAATGATATGACATTAGAAATAGAATTTCCAAAAGGAATGAACAAAGTTGCAAAAGACTTTTTAGCAAGACCTGATGTTAAGCAAAATTTAAGAGAAACGGTTCATTTGGCTTGTGGAAAAGAAATGCAAATTAAATTCGTTGATACAAAAGAGGCTACTAAGACTAGTAGTAATGAATTTGAACAGTTTATAGAAAATAATGATATACCATTTAATATAATATAGGGACCATAGGGGTCGGTTCTTTTTGGTCCTATTTTACTAAATTTATTTTTATAAATGGGACCAAAAAGAACCGACCCCTATGGTCCCGACCAAGAAAGGAATGATTTAAAATGGCAAAAAGAGGTGGATTCCCAGGAGGTATGGGAGGATTCGGAGGAATGAATCTAGGAAATATAATGAAACAAGCTCAAAAAATGCAAGCAGATTTAACAAAAACACAAGAAGAACTTGCAAGCAAAGAATTTGAAGCATCATGTGGTGGAGGAGCAGTTGAGGTAAAGGTTAGCGGAGCAAAAGTTTTAAAAGAAATAAAAATAAAACCAGAAGTTGTTGATCCAGAAGATGTTGAAATGCTACAAGATTTAATAATGACAGCTATAAATGAAGCATTAAGAAAAGTTGATGACGCAAGCAGTGATGCTATGGGAAAATATAATATTCCTGGATTAATGTAATTTAAAAGAAAGTAAGGTAAAAAATGTCAGAATATGCACCATCAATAGAAAAATTAATAGAAAGTTTTGAAAGACTTCCAAGCATACGGACACAAGACAGCAGCGAGACTTGCCTTTCACGTGTTAGATTGGAATGAAGAACAAACGAACGAATTTGTAAATTCAATAGTTAATGCTAAAAAGAACTTAAAATATTGCAGTAAATGTTTTAACATAACAGATACAGACCCTTGTCCAATATGTTCAAACCCTAAGAGAAATCAAGAAAGTATTTGTGTAGTAGAAGATGTAAGAGACGTTGCTGCAATGGAAAGAACACACGAATTTAAAGGAGTTTATCACGTTTTACACGGTTCTATTTCTCCAATGAATGGAGTAGGACCTGATGATATCAAAATTAAGGAACTTTTAGCAAGGCTTATGGATGGACAAGTTAAAGAGGTTATTATTGCAACAAACCCTAGGGTTGAGGGCGAAGCAACTGCGATGTATTTATCTAAACTTATTAAACCACTTGGAATTACTGTTTCTAGAATAGCACACGGTATTCCTGTTGGTGGAGATTTGGAATATACAGATGAAATTACTTTGACTAAGGCTTTGGAAGGTAGAAGAGAAATGTGATAATTTTGAAATGGGGACGGTTCCTTTTTGAAAAAGGAACCGTCCCCATTTCAAAATTATTGATACAAATCTAAAATAGAAATTTTTAATGCATTTGCAAATCCAAGTACTTCAAAGTCAGCAATAAATTTTTTTCCGTTTTCAATTTTAGAGATGTCGGAACGACTAATTTGATATCCCATAACTTGCATTCTAGCACATAAATCTTCTTGTGTTATTTTTTTTTGTTTTCTAAAATATTTAATTTTAGGTCCTATAATGTTTAAATTATCATTAAACTTGTTTATTTTCTGCATAATATTCTCCTTTAAAAATGTTCTAAAAAAGAACAAAATTTACTTGATTTTATAATATTGTGATGATATAATTGTTCTACAATAGAACAAAAAGAAAAAAGGAGGATTTTATGAGAAACAAAGGAATAACTTTAATTGCTTTGGTGGTTACAGTGATTATATTATTGATATTGTCTGGGGTAACAATATCGGCAATAACGGGAGAGAATGGAATATTGAAAAAAGCTAAATTGGCAAAAGAAATATCTGAAACTTCGAATGAAAAAGAAAGTATAGAGCTTGCATTTATGTCAGCAAAAATGAAAAATTCTTATGAAATTTTACAGGAAGATGTTGAAAAAGAGTTAAATGAAAAGGGATATAAAGTGATATTTGATGGGGAATATTATAAAATAACAACAAAAGAAACTAAAAATGAATATATAGCTGACAAGTATGGAAATATAAAGGAAAAAAATAAATATTATTATGTTTCAGAAAATGTGATATCAGATGGAAATATAAAAATAAATGTTGGAGATACAATAAATTATACTGTAATAAATAATGAGGATGCTAAATATACATCACCTATAGAAAAAAATGGATATGTAAATCAGAATTTTACATTTCAAAATGATATGGAATGGATTGTTTTAGGAATCAATAATGGAGGTGAACTTTTAATAACATCTAAAGAAAGTATAAAAACAGATGAAAATAATAGATTTTATTTAAAAGGTGAGAATGGTTTTAAATATGGTATTGAAGAGTTAGATAACATTTGTAGGATATACGGAAATGGAACAGGGGCAAATAATTCGAGGAGTATAAGGATAGAAGATATAAATAGAATCACACAGTATGATCCTATGTGTACAGGAAATAAACAAAAATATGGTAAAGGAAATTTAAATGAGTATGGAAATGAGGTGAAATTTTACTGGAATGAAGATAAATTTCCATATTATGATGCGCAAAACGAAATAAATGGAGCGTTTAATCAAGAGCATAATAATTTTTATATTTATGATGAGAAAAATAATATTTTTATTAATAATGAATTTAAAAATGGAAAAATGCAATATATAAATAAACTAAAAACTAATTTTTATGAATATTATATTGATACATTGTCAAATAGCAAAGAAGATGAAGAGAGCTCTATAAAAAAATTTAGTAAAGCATATAATCTTATAGATAATGCTGGTCCATATTGGTTGGCATCAAAAACGGTAGAAGTTAATGAAGACGGTGTGTATTATGGGTTTAGAACATATGCTAGTTGGATGAAAGAGATAACTGCGGGAGGTTTCTACTCTTCTTACGGAAACAATAACGATGGACAGGGATATAATGTAAGACCGGTGGTAACAATTAGTGATACAGCTAAATTAACGGGAAATTCTACAAATGGATGGAATATTGAAGAATAGCAAATTAGAACAAAATAGAAAAATAAAAATATTATTATATAAAATATATTATTAATAATACAAATTATTAATTACTATTTTTATTAATTGCAAGAATAGCTAAATTATCACCTAAAGCAGTAAAAAATGCAGCTAAAACTCCAATCTCATCTGCACTTAAATCTTGTGAAATCAAAATTGCCAAACTACTTGCAATGGCAATTAAATTAGAACCAGATAAATTAGATATGTTCATAGATAATTCACCTCGTGATATAATATTAAAAAATAAATGAAGTGTGACGAAAATAGATTGTATTTTTATTGACAAGGGAATATAAATAGTTTATAGCATATTATGCCTTTCGCTTAAGGGTAGAAAGGAGGTTTGCTTTGTGAAACCATTTATAAAATTGTTAGCACTATATTTAATTTACTTAATCGTAAAAAATTTAGATAACTAACAAAAAGAAAAGACTAGGTCTTGCCACCTAGTCTTTTTAGTTTGCTTGTGAAACATTTATTGCAATTGCTAATAAATATAATAGCACATATTTTATTATATGTCAAATTCTAAAAATTATTCAAAAATAACCTCACAAATATCCCTAGTAGAATTAGGTTTGGCAATTTTCTTAATGCAATCTCTCATAACCTCAAGTTTACCATCACCATTTAACAAAACCTTTAAAACAAAATTAATATCATCATTTTTCTTAAGCCAAATAGCTGCACCGTTAGATTCCAAAAACTCAGCATTTTCACTTTCTTGCCCAGGAATTGGATTAATTGCAACAATAGGCAAATCTGAAACTAAAGCCTCTGTTGAAGTTAAACCACCAGGTTTGGTAATTACTAAATCAGACGCAGACATAAATTCAGCTACTTTATCGGTAAAACCAAGAACACGAATTTCATTATTTCTATTATACTTATCAACCAATTTTTCAAAATTATTTTTTAAGGTTTCATTTTTTCCACTAATAGTAATAACCTGAATATTCTCGAAATTCTTAGCTAAACATTCAAAAATTTCCAAAGTTTTGGATTTACCAAGCCCTAGTTCTCCTCCGCCAAAAAATAAAATTGTTTTTTTATTTGGAGTTAAATTAAGGTCATTAAAAGTTTTATTTTTATCATATTTTTTTAGAAATTTATCAGATATAGGAATTCCTGTTGCGAAAATTTTATCACAAGGAACGCCTTTTTCTGTCAGTCTTTCTTTAATTTTATTATGTGCCACAAAAATATAATCAATATATTTATAATTACAAGTCCATTCATTATAAGGATCTTCTCCGTAATCTGTAATAACTGTTGCAAGTTTTGCATCAATTTTGCCTTTTTTCTTTAAAATAGTACACATATGCCCAACAAAAAAATGTGTAGAAATTATTAAATCCGGTTTTAAATCTTTTAATAATCTACCAAGTTTATATGAAAGAACTTTATTAGACAAAGACATAATTCTTTCAAAAATAGGTTCTTGTGTATTATAATAAATTTTTCCCCAAAACCAAGGAATATTTGTTGTTATTTTAGAATATGTAGAACCACATACTTTATCAATTACACGATTTATATATTTCATACAGTCAAATAAAAATACTTCTGTATCGGGATAATTTTTTTCAATATATTCTTTTAAATTTTTTGCAGCAGACAAATGACCTCCACCATAAGAGGCATAAGATATCATTATTTTTTTCATATATTTTTTTCCTTTTTTAAGAATATAATTTAATAAATAATATTAAATCAATTCACATTTTAACATAAAAATCAAAAAATTGGAATAATTTTTTTTATTTAATACAAAATAAACAAAGATATTTTTAACAAAGAAAGGAATATTAATAATGAAAAAAACTAAAAAAATTATAATGTGGTCAATAATTGCAACTTTAGCAATAATTATTGCAATTTTGGGGTATTTTTTATACAAGAAAAATAATGAGGTAGAACTTGCAAGCAGAAATTTATATAATAGTAATTTTTATGAATTAGTAAATTATGTACAAAATGTTGAAACATATTTAGCAAAATCTACAATATCTGAAAGTAGTACACATAGTGCAGAAACACTTACACATTTATGGAGAGAGGCAAACCTTGCACAAACATATTTAGCAAGTTTACCAATTGAAAGTCAGGAACTTGAAAAAACAGAAAAATTTTTAAATCAAGTGAGTGATTACAGTTATACTTTATCTAGAAAAAATATAAAAGGAAAAGACTTGAATGATGAGGAAATAAAAAATTTAGAGGAACTTCATAATTATAGTACAGAATTAAAAAATGTATTAAACCAATTAGCTACGGATTTAGAACAAGGAGCTATTAGTTGGAAAGATTTAAAATTTAATGAAAATGAGGAGTTTGCACAAGCTGTAAGTTCTAATTTAGATGTGTTTAGTTCATTAGAGGAAGATTTTCACGAGTATTCTGGGTTAATATATGATGGGGCTTTTTCAGAACACTTAACATCTACGGAACCTAAAGGGTTAACAGGAAATGATATTTCAGAAGATGATGCAAGAAATAAAATAAATGAAGTATTTGGAAGCGAAAATATTAAAGAAATTTCGAGTTTAGGTGAAAATGAAAACTCTGAATTACAATCATATAATTTTTCCATAAAAAATAAAAAAGATGAAAATATAACTATTGCAATAACAAAAAAAGGTGGACATATTTTTTATTTTAATTGTAATAGAGATGTAAATGAAGAAAAATTAAGTTATGATGATGCAAATAAAAGAGGTCTTGAATTTTTAAATAATCTTGGTATAAATAATATGAAAGAAACTTATTATTTGAATGAAAATGGAATTATTACAATTAATTACGCTTATAACCAAGATAATGTGATTATGTATCCAGATTTAATTAAAGTTAAAGTTGCTTTAGATGATGGGGAGATTTTAGGTGTTGAAACTAAAGGATATTTAAATAATCATACAGAGAGAAAAATTTCTAAAAATGTGATTTCAATTGATGAGGCAAAAAGTAAATTAAATAAAAATTTGAATATTCAAAGTGAGGGAATGGCTATGATTCCTACGGAATTTAAGACTGAGATTTTGTGTTATGAATTTAAGGGTAAAATTAATGATAGTGAATTTTTAGTTTATATAAATGCTGAAACTGGTGATGAGGAAGATATTTTAATTGTATATAATACTCCTAATGGCGTGCTTACTATGTAACATTAATTCCATAAAAATCAAATTTTGAAATAAATTTATAATTATAATAAATTAAAATTTGCAAATAATAAATTTGTAGAAAAAATAAAAATAATTTCTACAAAGGGGGATTTATTATGTCTAAAAATAGTAAGCTAATGTCTGAAAATTTAAAAGAAGAAATAGCAAGAGAACTTGGAGTATATGACCAAGTAAAAAAAGATGGAGGATGGGAAAACGTACCTTCAAAAACTTGTGGTAATATAGTTTCTAAAGCAATTGAGATAGCAAATAGAAGTGTAAATAGTTAGTTTAAAAATGCTAAAAATATTAGTTTTGATATTTTTAGCATTTTTTTTATTAACAGAAAAATGCAATAAAAAAACATTGCAAAAACAATTGCAAAATAGTGTACAATATGATATTATAAAAATGTATTTGGCAAAAAAGTTATGTACATTGAAAATTGAATAAAAAAGCCATATTTAATAAAGAAAACAGTTTGAAATGAACGTAATAAAAGCTAAATAAAAAAAAGATAAGGAGGAGAAAGAAACTTATGAAAAATATAAGAAAACAAGAAAACGGAATAACACTAATTGCATTAGTAGTAACAATAATAGTTTTGCTTATTTTAGCAGGAATAAGTATAGCGATGTTAACAGGACAAAATGGAATACTAAATAGGGCAGCAGAAGCAAAGGAAAAAACAGGAGTAGCACAAGAAGATGAAAATCAAAAATTAAAAGGATATGAAGATACAATAAAACAATATGCTCCAGGTTCAAATGGAGGAAGTACTGGTGGAGGTTCAACAGATGGAACTCCTGGAGAAGGTAAATTGCCAGAAACAGCAGTAGGGCAACCTGCAGGAACAGCAATAAAAAATCCAGACAGTTATGGAGAAAACCCAAATGCACAAGCAACAGCAGATGGAGCAGGAAAATATTTTGCAAAACCAGAAGGAGCAACATATGTAGAAGGAACAGTAGATACAGGTGTTGTAGTAAATATAAAGGGAAGCGAATTTGTGTGGGTACCAGTAGAGGATGTAGTATTAGATACAAGTAAAGATGCGAATTTACCAAAAAGTAGTGATGTGGGAACTACAAGTGGAAAAACATATACACCAATGGCAGTTCAAGTTGAGAATGATTATAAAGGAATTTTATATGAATTTTCTGGAGGCAATGGTTATTTAAAATATGCAAATAATGCAAATTATCAAGGAAGTGATACAGAATATAGAGAGCCAGATGTAGTATCATATGATACACAGGAAAGTTATAAGAACTATAATATAACAAAAGATGGTTTGCAAGGACAATATAATAGTATGATAGCAAGTGTACTAAAATATAAAGGATTTTATGTAGCAAGATATGAAGCAGGATTAGATAATACAACAAAAAAAGTGGTATTTAAAAATGCAAAAACAACAAGTGGAGTAACAACACTAAGTGCAGATTCAAGTAACTCAAATATGTGGTATGGATTATATGAAAAAATGGCAAGTTTTGCAGAAACAAACGATAAATTTGTAAGTAGTATGATATGGGGAAGTCAATATGATGCAATGATGAATTGGATGGCAAAGACAGGAAATACAGTTGAAGCAGCAGACGATACCAAAAGAAATACTACAACTATAACTGGAGGAGGAGAGAAACCAGATATAATAAATAATATTTATGACCTATATGGATGCCATTTTGAATGGACATTAGAGGCTATCAGCAGCAAATATCGAGCTAACCGAGGTGGTTTTTCAGACGGTAACCTTTCTCCAGCCCGTCGCAGTGACAACTTTCCGACCAGCACCCCTAGCGGCTATTCCTCTCGTGCCACACTTTATATAAAGTGAGCCTGAACTCTTAAATGCGATACACTATAATAAGTAAATTATAGAGAAAAGTAGAGTATTTTAACAGTAGATGGACCCGATTAGGGAACACTAGAGAACTAATCGGTCCAAGTTTTGTGCACCGATAGGTGGCGCAAAACTTGGACCGAAATAATAAGGTATACCGAAATAATGAAGTGAACCCAAATTATTAGACAAAAAAGTTTAATAAGGAGGGTTCATTTTATGTCTAAATATTCAAATGATTTTAAACTAAAAGTAGTAGAATTTTATTTAAAAGAAAATCGAGGAATAAGATTTGTAGCAGATTATTTTAACATTTCCTCGAAAGAATCAGTTAGAAGATGGGTAAAAAAATACGAAAAACATGGAGCATCAGGTCTGGTAAAACGCCAAAAATCATCATATGATGGAAAATTTAAGCAAAATGTGATAGAATATATGTATAGTAACCATTTATCATGTGCAGAAACATCATATCATTTTAATTTGGGAAATGGTAATGTTGTTGGTAAATGGAAAAATATATATGATGAGAAAGGACCACAAGCTCTTTACAAAGAACAAAGTGGAGTAAACAAAATAATGAATTCAAAAAGAAAACAAAAGAAATTGTCGAAAGAAACAGAAGAGGACTTAATAGCAGAAAATCAAAGACTTAGAATGGAAAATGAATACTTAAAAAAATTACAAGCCTTAGTTCAGAAAAGAACAAAGCCAAAACAATCGAAAAAGTAATAGTAATAGATAAACTAAGGCATGAATTTAAATTAGAGGCTTTGTTAAAATTGGCAGAAGTAACAAGAAGCACATTTTATTATCAATTAAATAGAATGAAAGAACCGGATAAGTACAAAGAAATAAAAGAAGAAATTATAGCAGTTTATCATGAAAACAAAGGAAGATATGGATATAGAAGAATGACAATGGAGCTACATAACAGAGGATTTATTATAAATCATAAAACAGTTTCAAAAATTATGAAGGAATTAGGATTGCAATGTTTTGTAAGAGTGTAAAAATATAAATCATATAAAGGAGAAGTAGGAAAAATCTGTGATAATCTTTTAAATAGAGAATTTGAAGCAGATAAACCAAATCAAAAATGGGTTACAGATGTAACAGAATTTAAAGTACATAACGAAAAAATATATTTGTCGCCAATAGTAGACTTATTTAATGGAGAAGTAATAAGTTTTAATTTATCAAGACATCCGGTATTTGCACAAGTAGTTGATATGCTTGAAAAGGCATTTAATAAGATACCAGATAATACAAACTTAATATTACATTCAGACCAAGGTTGGCAATACCAGATGAAAAAATATCAACATTTACTAAAAGAAAAAGGCATTAGGCAAAGTATGTCCAGAAAAGGGAATTGTTTGGACAATTCATTAGCTGAAAATTTCTTTGGTTTATTGAAATCTGAACTATTTTACATGAAAGAATATGAAACAATAGAATAATTAGAAAAAGATATAATAGAGTATATCGATTATTATAACACAAAAAGGATAAAAGGCAAATTAAAAGGAATGAGTCCTGTACAATACAGAATTCATTCCCAAACAGCCTAATACCTAGTCAAAAAATGTCCAATTTTTTGGGTTCAGTACATTTTGATGTTTTATTAAATAATAAAACAATTATAAAGGTAAAAGCGTATGACAATATGGCAGATTTATGTTATAGAAAATTAAAAATAGATGATTTTATTAATGGAAGATTATGTGATAATTATGAAGTAGAATTGTGTGAAGTTGAAAAAAATTAAAATTCAGCTTTTTTTTATATTCAAAAATATCACAAAAATATTGTAATTTTAATATTTTAATACTATAATAAAAAAAATTAATCAAAACAGGAGGCACAAAATGAATTTAAAAATAAAAGATATATTAAAATGCACAAACGGAAAACTAATAATAGGTGATACCGAAAAAGAATGCAAGAATTACTCCAAAGACACAAGAACAATAAAAAAAGGAGATACATATATAGGAATAAAAGGCGAAAAATTTGATGGAAGTTCATTTTGGAAAGACGCTTTAAACAATGGAGCAGAAACAGTAATAATAAATAATATAAAATTAGACGAAATAGAAGAATATAAAAAACAAAATAAAAATATTATACAAGTAGAAGATACAATAAAAGCAATTGGAGAAATGGCAAGTTACAAAATAAAAATTCAAAAAGGAAAATACAATTTAAAAGTAGTTGGAGTTACAGGAAGCGTAGGGAAAACCAGCACAAAAGACATAATTGCAAATGTACTTTCAAACAAATATAAGGTTCTAAAAACAGAAGGAAATAATAATAACCACATAGGATTACCACTCACAATTTTAAGACTACAAGATGAAGAAATTGCAGTAATAGAAATGGGAATGAATCATTTAGGAGAAATAAGTTATTTAACAAAAATTGCAAAACCAGATATTGCAGTAATTACAAATATAGGAACCTCTCATATAGGAAACTTAGGCTCAAGAGAAAATATTTTAAAAGCTAAATTAGAAATATTAGAGGGGATGGATAAAAAGAAAATTGTAATAAATAATGATAATGATTTATTAAATAAATGGTATTTAGAAAATAAAAATAATATAGAAATACATACATTTGGAATAAAAAACGAAAGCGAATTTAATGCAAAAAATATAAAATTAAAAGAAAATTCAAGTGAATTTATTTGTGAAAATAAAAATGAAAAAATAAATATAGAAGTTCCAGTTGGAGGAGAGCATTTTATATTAAATGCGTTATGTGGTTTAACCGTTGGAAAATTATTAAATTTGAATAATGAAGAAATAAAAAATGGAATAAAAGATTTTAAATTAACAGCAAAAAGAATGGAAATAAATCATTTAAAAAATAATATAACAATTATAAATGATAGTTATAATGCAAGTTATGAATCAATGAAAGCATCAATTTCAAATTTGAAAAATATGAATGGAGAAAGAAAAATTGCTGTTTTGGGAGATATGTTCGAGCTTGGAGATTTTTCAGAAAAATTACATAAAGAAGTTGGAACAGAAATTTATAAAAATAAAATAGATAAATTATATTTAATTGGAAATTATTCAAAATTTATTGGAGAAGAAGCTGAAAAAGAAGGATATAAAAAAGAAAATATTTTTTATTTCGAAAATAAAGATGAATTATTTAATAATTTAAAAAATAATTTAAAAAGTGGAGATGTTATTTTAATAAAAGCATCAAATGGAATGAAATTATTTGAAATTGCAGAAAAATTAAAAAATATAAATATTTAAAAATAAAATTATTAAATAATAATTATTAATTTTTTAATAATATTATTACACTTAAGGAGGAAAAAAAATTATGATTAAATTAGGTGTTTTATATGGTGGAAAATCAACAGAGTGTGAGGTATCAAAAAAATCCGCAGAATCAGTATTAAATAATTTAAATAAAGAAAAATATGAAATTTATCCAATTTTTATTGATAAAAATGGAATATGGTTTGAAGAAAAAAATACAGAAAAAATAAAAATCGAAAATATAATTAAATATTTAAAAAATTTAGATATAGTGTTTCCAGTGCTACATGGACTATGGGGCGAAGATGGTACAATTCAAGGATTATTTGAAATTGCGGGAGTTAAATATGTTGGATGCAAAGTATTATCATCAAGTGTTGGAATGGATAAAGCATATACTAAAATAATATTTGAAAAAGCAAAAATAAATCAAACAAAATATTTATACTTAAAAAAATATAAAAATAATGATTATATTTATGTAGATAAAAATATGGATGAAAAAAATATTAAATTAAATGAATTAATTAATTTAATAGAAAAAGAATTAAAATATCCTATTTTCGTAAAACCTTCAAATTCTGGTTCATCTGTTGGTGTAAATAAATGTGAAAATAAAGAACAATTAAAAAATAATATAGAAGAAGCCACAAAATATGATAATAAAATTTTAATTGAGCAAGGAATTATAGGAAAAGAAGTAGAATGTGCTGTACTTGGAAATGACGAGATAGGTATAGAAGTAACAGATCCAGGTGAAATATTGCCTAGCGGAGAATATTATTCATTTAATTCAAAATATAATGATAAAAAATCAGAAACTTTAGTAGAGGCTAGAATTAAAGAAGAACAAAAAGAAGAAATAAAAAAATTAGCTAAAAAAGCATTTTTAGCAATAGACGGAAATGGACTTTCAAGAGTTGATTTTTTTGTTGAAAATAATACAAATAAAATATATATAAATGAAATAAATACAATGCCAGGTTTTACAGAAATTAGTATGTATCCAAAATTATTTGAAAATTATGGATATAAATATAGTGAATTATTGGATAAAATAATTAAAATTAATTTATAAAAATAATAAAAAATAAAATAAAAAAATAAATTAAAATATAAATAAAAAAAATAATAAATAATAAAATATTTTTATTATTTATTATTTTTTTGTAGAATTATGTCGAAAAGTTTTTATTTACAAAACCATAAAAATATGATAATATATAAAAAGAATTTATTTCAATATTTAAAAATAAAAAATGATTTATACAAATAAATATATTAATTTAATTAGTTTAATTATTACAATAATAATATTTTTAATTCTAAATATTTTATTTATAAAAACACCAAATATTTCAGAAAAAAATATGTTAAATATTATTCCAAAAATTAATTTTAATTTAAAAAAAGAAAAAATAAATAATAAAATAAAAATAAATATATCAGATGAAGAATTAGAAAAATGGTATATAGAAATTCCAAAAATAAATTTAAAAGCACCAATTGCAGAAGGGACAGAAGAAAATACATTAAACACAAAAATAGGACATTTTGCTGAAACAGATTTAACTCTAGGGAATATTGGCTTAGCGGCACACAACAGAGGATATGAATATAATTATTTTGGGGATTTAAAAAAATTAAAAATAGATGATGAAATAATATATAAATATTTAGATTATAAAAAAACATATAAAATAGATATTATAGAAATAATAAAAAATACAGATTGGAGTTATTTAGATAAAACAGAAGAAAATAAAATCACTTTAATTACATGTGTTGAAAATGAACCAAAATACAGAAGATGTGTTCAAGCAACAGAAATAGAAAATTAAATGTATATAAATAAAATTCTTGAATAAAAATGTATTAATAAATTAAAAAGAAAGGATTTTATTTATGAAAATTAATAAAAAAATATTTTTTATAATTATAATAATATTATTAATTATTTTTTGTGTATTTATTTTTAAAAATATGATTAAAAAAAGTAAAAATGGAAACAATATGAATAGTCAAGAAATCGTAGACTATATTTTAAATATAAAAAAATATAAAGCAAATATTTCTGTACAAGTTAATAGTAACAAAAATAAAAATAAATATATTTTAAATCAAGAATATAACGAAGAAAATGAGGCTATTCAAGAAGTTGTTGAACCCGTAAATATTATGGGCGTAAAAATAATAAAAAAAGATGGCAATTTAAAAATAGAAAATTCAAATTTGAATTTATCAACAATTTTCGAAAATTATCAAGGAATTGGGGAAAATTATTTAGATTTAAATGTATTTATTAATGATTATAAAAATTATGAAAAATCAAATTTTGAGGAAAATGAAAAAGAAATAATAATGAAAACAAAAAGCAATAATAAAAATAAATATACCGAAAATAAAATATTGTACATAAATAAGGAAAATAAATTACCTACAAAAATGATAATTGAAGATAATAACCAAAATACGACAATAAACATACAATATAATAATATAGAATTAAATTAGAAAATGGAATAAAATAAATATTTATTTCCATATTTCAAAATTTATCTACGAATATATAGACTTAAAAATATGCTAATAATGGGAGTGAATATTATGACAATAAAAAGAGGAGATATGTTTTATGCTGATTTAAGTCCTGTTGTGGGTTCAGAACAAGGTGGGGTAAGACCTGTTTTAATAATACAAAATGATTTAGGCAATAAATATAGTCCAACAGTAATTGCAGCAGCAATTACATCTCAAACTAATAAAACCAAACTTCCAACACATATAGAAATAAATGGAGATTCTAAAGGCCTAAAAAATAATTCTGTTATTTTAGCAGAACAAATTAGAACAATAGATAAGAGTAGATTAAAAGAAAAAATAGGACACATAGATGATGAATTAGTAATGAATAAAATAAATAATGCGTTAGGTGTGAGTTTTGGATTAGGTGAATAAAAATAAAAAACGAAAAATTAATTTTTAATTAAATTAATTTTTCGTTTAAATATTATACTTTTAATTTTTTTATAACCTTTATTTCATTATATAAAGTATCAATTTTATTTTTTCTTATTTGATAAGCACTTTTATAATTATCATAAATAGTAAAGAAATTTCCAACAGTTTCATTATCTTGTAAATATATTTTCATATATTCTAAATAATAATTCTTTTTATCTTCTGTTTTACTTTTTATCATTTTATTATAATATTTTTGTACAGTTTCTAATCTTTTTATATTTTCTTGTAAATAATCAACATAATCTTGAGCACAAGATATTTCGTAATAAATATCATCTAATACAACTTTTATTAAAACCTTAACAATTGCCGGATTATTTTTTCCAAGTTTTGCATTATTTGCAACTTCTTTTAAAACAGCAGAAGATTTTATTTGTTCATTTGGATGTGAATTTTCGATTAATATTTTTAATGTATCTGAAATACCAATGTGTGATTTATATTGACGTTTACTAACAATTGCATCATATTCATCTGCAACACGAATTATTTGTCCCTCATAAGGAATATCTTTTTTAGTTAATCCCCTAGGGTATCCAGTTCCATTTAGTGCTTCATGGTGATACCAAGGACCAGCAGCATACGGTTGTAATTTAGGGTCTTTCATACACATTTCATATCCGATGGTTGTATGAGTTTTTATAATTGCGTATTCTTCATCTGTAAGTTTTCCAGGTTTTTGTAATACTGATGCAGGAATAAAAATCTTTCCTATATCGTGCAAGTATGCACAAATTGTACAATATTCAGTAAATCCTTTTGAGCAATGTAAATATTCACATAAACGACAAGTGATTGCTGCGACATTTTCGCAATGTTTTCTCGTAAAAACATCAAGCGAACCTAAAGCATTTAATTGATCTTGCATTGTTTTATCTAAATTGTAGGACTTAAGAGAGGTCCTATCATAAAAATCAAAAACTTCTTTTTTCATAAACGTATTTCTCCTTTAATTTTATCCTAGACAAATTATACTATAATGAAAATAGAAAATCAATTTTTATTTAAAATATTTTTTTGGAAATTATTAGAATAGAAAATAAATATTATTGACTTTTTTTTATAAAATTTATATAATTTGCCAAAAGAAGGTGATAAAAATGCCATTAAGAATTATTTACGGAAAATCGGGTACAGGCAAAAGTAATTTTATTTATAATGAAATAAATGAAAAAATAAAACATAACGAAAAAAATAAAATATATATAATAACTCCAGAACAATTTTCATTTACAGCAGAAAAAAAATTAATGGAAAATAAAAAATCTGTAATAAATGCAGAAGTAATTACATTTAATAGAATGGCCTATAGGGTAATGAATGAAATTGGCGGAAATATCCACAATAATTTAACAAAATGTGGAAAATCTATGCTTATTTATTCTATTTTGCAAAAAGAAAAAAAGAATTTGAATTTATTAAATAAATCAGATGAAAATATAGATTTAGCAATGAGAACAATTTCCGAATTTAAAAAAAATCAAGTTTCAATTGATGAATTAAAAAAAGAAACAGAAAATATAAATGATAATTATTTAAAAATAAAATTACAAGATTTAATTTTAATTTATGAAAAATTTAATAATAATATAGAAAATAAATATATTGATGAAACAGATTTATTAACAAAATTATCAGAAAATATAGAAAAAATAAATTTATTTAAAAATTCAATATTTTATATAGATGAATTTGTAGGATATACAAAACAGGAATTAGAAATAATAAAAAAATTATTAAATATATCAAAAAATGTAACAATAACATTTTGTATAGATAATTTAGATTTCAATTCTAATCCAGATACAGATATATTTTATCCAAATAAAATAACATTAAATAAAATATTAAAATTATTAAATAATGATGAAAAAATAGAAACAATAAATTTGAATAAATTAAATAGATTTAAAAATGAAGAATTAATTTATTTAGAAAATTATTTATATAATTTAAAAATAAAAAAATACGAAAAAGAAATAAAAAATATAAATTTATTTTTATCAAAAAATCAATATTCAGAAATTGAATATGTTGCAAAAAATATAATTAATTTAATTAAAAATAATAATTATAAATTTAATGAAATAGGAATAATTACGAAAAATGTAAATACATATTCATCATTAATAAAAGCAATATTTGCAAAATATGAAATACCGGTATTTATTGATGAAAAAAAAGATTTAAATCAAAATATATTAATTAGATATATTTTAAGTATTTTGGAAATAATAATAAAAAATTATTCGTATGAATCGGTATTTAATTATTTAAAAATTAATTTTTCAGAAATTGATGAAGATGATATTTTTAAATTAGAAAAATATTGTATTAAATATGGAATAAAAAATAATAAATTTAAAAAAGATTTTATTTATGAAATAAATAATGAAGAAATTAATTATTTAAATGAATTAAGAAAAAAAATAATTAATCCAATAATTAATTTAGAAAAAAAAATAAATAAAAAACAAAATATAAAAAATATAATAAAAGAATTATATTTATTTTTAATTAATGAAAATATAGAAAATAAATTAAATAAAAAAATAAAAGAATTAGAAAATAAAAATAATTTTGAATTAGCAAAAGAATATAAAATAAGTTATGAAATTATAATAAATATTTTTGACGAAATTTCAAATATATTTAATAATGAAGAATTTACATTAGACAATTTTTATAAAATATTTAAAATAGGATTAAAAAATAGTAGTTTAGGAAAAATACCAGCAAGCCAAGATGGAGTTACGGTTGGAGATACAGAAAGGTCTAGAACACATAAGGTAAAAGCAATATTTATAATAGGATTAAATGATGGAGTTTTCCCAAGTGTAAATAAAGATGAAGGATTTATAAATGATACGGATAGAAGCATTTTAAAGGACCAAGGAATTGAACTTGCAAAAGGAACAATAGAAAATTTATATGATGATAATTTTAATATTTATAAAGCATTTACAACTGCAGAAGAAAAATTATTTTTATCATATTGCCAATCAGATACAGATGGAAAATCATTAAGACCTTCAACATTAATTTTAAAAATAAAAAAAATATTTCCAGAATTAATTGAAAAAAATGATATTTTAGAAAAACAAAATTATTTTATAAATGAAAAAGAATTATATGAAGAATTTATTTCAAAAATAATTTCGGAATATAATGAAGAAAAAATAAATAATAATTTATTTTTATTTTATAAATATTTTAATGAAAATAATAATTACAAAAAAATATTAAAAAATAATTTAAATTATATAAAAAAATTAAAAATGCCAGAAAAAATAAAAAAAGAAAATATTCAAAAATTATATGGAAATAAATTAAAAACTAGTGTATCAAAATTAGAAACATATAAATCATGTCCTTATGAATATTTTTTACAATACAGTTTAAAAATAAAAGAAAAAGAAGAATTAAAAGTTAAAAACCTAGATACTGGTTCATTTATGCATGATGTAATAAATTCTTTTTTTGAGGAAATTAAAAATAATAAAATAAATATAAAAAATATTCAAGATGAAGAATTAGAAAAAATAATAAATAAAATAATTGATGAAAAATTAAATAATAATAAAAATTATATTTTTACTGCAACAGAAAAATATAAATTATTAGTAAAAAGATTAAAAAGAATTATTTTAAAAGCATTAAAATATATAATTTTAGGATTAAAAGCAAGTGACTTTGAGGTCGAAGGAACAGAAGTGGCATTTGACGAAAAAAAGGGAACATATAAGCCTATTGAAATAAAATTAGAAAATGGAAAGACAGTAGAAATTGTTGGGAAAATAGATAGAATAGATATTGCAAAAGATGAAAATAATAAATATATTAGAATAATTGACTACAAATCATCTATTAAGGATATCGATTATACAAATATATATGCAGGACTTCAACTTCAATTAATTACATATTTAGATGCAATGTGTAAAATAGAAGATTTTATTCCAGCAGGAATTTTATATTTTAATTTATTAGAACAAATAATAAATTCTGATAAAAAAATTACAGATGAAGAAATAGAAGAAAAAATAAAAAATAATTTTAAAATGAAAGGTTTAATTTTAGCAGATGTAAGAGTTGCAAAAATGCAAGATAATAATTTAATGGCAAGTACACAATCTAAAATTATTCCTGCATATATGGATAAAACAGAAAATTTAAGTCCTAAAAAAAGTAGTATAGCAACAAAAGAAGAATTTGAAAAATTACAAAAATATGTAAATAATACAATAAAAGAAATATCTGAGGAAATATTAAATGGAAATATTAAATTAAAACCATATTATAAAAATAAAAAAACACCTTGTGAATATTGTAGCTATAAAAATGTGTGTGGATTTAATTCCGGATTATATAAAACAGAATATAATTTTATTAATAAAAAACAAAAAGAAGATATTTTTGAAAAATTAGAAAAGGAGAATTAATTTATGGATTTATCTAATGATATTGTTTTAGATATAAAAAAAGAAAATCAAGAATTTTTACAATTTAAAAAATTGCAAAAATATTCTAATTTAATTTCTCATTGCTATTCTTTAGGAATTGATAAAAATTATAGAACATTTAGAGCAAATAAGGAATCTTTGCCAGAAAATGAATTTGAAAAAAATATGAATAATTATAAATTATTGTGTGAAAAAAATAATTTGAATTATAAAAATATAGTAAAAGCAAGCCAAGCTCATACTGATAATGTATTAAATATTAATGAAACAAATTTGAGAAAAACAATAGATACAAATATAAAAGTAGATGGATTAATAACAGATAAAAAAGAAATAACTCTTGCAACAACAAATGCTGATTGCATATTATTACTAATGTTTGACCCTATAAAAAAAGTTATTGCAAATGTTCATTCTGGATGGAGAGGAACACTTCAAGAAATATCAGTAAAAACAGTCAAAAAAATGGTAAAAGACTACGGATGCAATCCAAAAGATATTATAGTATGTATATGCCCAAGCATAAGAAAATGTCATTTTGAGGTTGATAGAGATGTATATGAAATGTTCTATAATCAGTTTGAAAAATTAGGATGTACTGAAGAATTTATTAAAGTAAAAGGCGAAAAATGGCATATAGACACAGTTTTAATTAATAAAATTATTTTAAAAAATGTTGGAATATTAGAAGAAAATATAGAAGATTGCGGAATTTGTTCAGTGTGCAATAAAGACAAAGTACACTCATATAGAGCAGAAGGAGCAAATTATGGTTTAGCAACAGCACTTATAATGCTTAAATAAAAATTTTTGCCCAAAAAGAACCGGTCCCAATGAGTCAAGAAAGGAAAAAATATGATACCAAATAAATTAAAAAAAGGAGACACAATTGCAGTAATTGCACCATCAAATGCGGTAAATGAGGATGATATAAAATTTTTAAAAGAAACAGAAAAGAAATTTAATAAATATGGCATAAATGTAATATATGGAAAAAATATATATTCAAATACATTAGGATATGGAGCAACACCTAGGGAAAAAGCAAATGATTTAAACGAAGCATTTGAGGAAAAAAATGTTCAGGCAATTTTTTGTGCAAAAGGTGGCGAAAATTCAAATACAACTTTTGAATATATTAATTATGAAATAATAAAGAAAAATCCTAAAATATTTTGCGGATTTAGTGATTCTACATTTTTACTTAATATGATATATCAAAAAACAGGTTTAGTAACATTTCACGGATCAACCTTTAAAGCAATTTCAGATTGGGATTCAAATTGCGTATTTGAGGATATAATAAACAAAATGATAAATGGAAGTACAAGTTTAAATATGAATCCAGAAACGTTTAAAATTATAAAAGACGGAACGGCAGAAGGAATTTTAATAGGTGGAAATTTAAGTTGTATTAGGGAAATGGTATGTGGAGAATACAGCATTGATTTTAAAGACAAGATATTATTTATTGAAGATTTAGGAGAAGAATCAAATCCGAAATTTGAAAGTAACTTTCTTTATTATATGAAACAAAATAAAGTTTTTGAGCAAATAAAAGGATTATGGATAGGAAATTATGAACACGAAAGTAAAATAAAATTAGAAAAAATAGTTTTAGATGTTCTAGAAAATAATTATAATTTTCCTATTATAAAATCAAATAATTTTGGACATATTGCTGAAAAACAAGTTATACCAATCGGCGTAAAAGCTAAAATTGATACAGAAAATAAGGATAAAATAATTTTGATGGAAAAATGTGTTATGTAATTTTTTGTCGAAAAGTGTTGATGTTAGAAAATATTTATAGTAAAATAAAAAATGCAAAAAAAATTAAGATAGGATGGAAAACATATGAATCAAATAATGGGAAAACAAAAAGATGAAGAAATTAATTTAAAAACAGAAAAAAAAGAGAAGACCCAAAAAAAGAAAAGTAAGAAAAACAAAAAAAGTAAAGGTATTATAAAGAAAATATTAATTATAATAGCAATTTTAATTGTAATAGGTGTAAGTACATTAGGAATATTACTATATGGTCCATATAATGGATTTAGAGATTGGCTTATAACATCTGCAATGACAACAATGACACATCAATGGATAGCATATTTATTTTATGATGAAGATACAATAAATGCAGTAATGGCAAGCAATAGAGTTGATGAAGTACAAGAAGATACAGACACAAATGCGATTGTTGTTGGAGTATCAGAAGAGCCAGAAAAAACTTATGAAAATGAATATGAAAAAGCAATACTTGAAAAAAATAATCCAAGTGATACATATAAAATTATAGAAATAGAAGGAAAAGGATATTCCGGATATTTAGCAGCTATTTATGATCCTTCAAAAATACATACATTAGTTACATCAAAAATTGGAACAAGTGGACAATATTTGACAACAATGGCTAAAAATAATAAAGCAGTTGTAGCAATAAATGGTGGTGGATTTGATGATCCAAATTATAGCAGTAATGCAGCAAATCCGCTAGGAATTACATATTCTAAAGGAAAACTTTTAACATCTTATTATTATGCAGGAGCAGGAGGGATAATAGGATTTGATACAAATAACAAACTTGTATTATCATCAAAATGTACAGAACAATCTGCAAAATCACTTAAAATAAGAGATGCCGTAACATGTGGGCCATTTTTAATAGTAAATGGAAAGAAATCAGGAGTTGTAGGAAATGGTGGATGGGGAACAGCACCACGTACAGCAATTGGACAAAGAAAAGATGGTATAGTTTTATTTTTAGTTGTAGATGGAAGAACAGTAAAAAGACCAGGTGCAGATATGGATGATTTAATAGAAATAATGCAAAACTATGGAGCATATAATGCTGCAAACCTAGATGGGGGAACATCTACAGCAATGACAGTTAATTATGAATTAATAAATGATCCTGTAGATAGTTCAGGAGCACATAAAACAAGATTTGTATCAACAGGATTTGGCTTAATAGAATAAAAAATAAATACAAAAAATCCATAAAAACTATGGATTTTTTTTGATTTCCTTGATATAATGAAATCGATTTTAAATTTGGAAAAAGATGATAGAAAACAAACAGGTAAAAATACTTGTAATAACTGGTAAAGGAGGAATTAGCTAAAAGGGGCTAAGAAGAAAAGATGGTTTTTAAAGATTATTACAAAATACTAGAACTAAAGACAAATAGAGTATCTTCAGAAGAAATAAAAAACGCATATAGATTAGCAGTCAAAAAAAATCATCCAGATTTAAATGTTAAAGACAAATTAGCTGAGGAGAAAATAAAAGATATAAATGAAGCTTACAAAATACTTTCAGATAGCACATCAAAAAGAAAATATGACAGAATATGGAATAGAAACAATATGAAAGTAAAACAGCAACAATATAAAGAAGAAAATCAAAAAAACAATTCATCATTTGGAGATTTTTTTAATATGTTTTTTGGAACAACAGAAAATATAATACAAAAAAAAGTTGAGAAAAAAGAAAAAAATCCAATAAAAGGTGAAAATGTAGAAACAAGTATAGATGTTGACATTGAAGAAGTTTTTTATGGTTTAGACAAAAAAATTTCATTAAGAACAGTAGATGGAAAAATGAAAGTATTTACAGTATCGATTCCTGCGGGACTTAGAAACGGTGAAAAAATAAGACTTCTAGGGCAAGGAAAAGAGGGAATAGACGGTGGGAAAAATGGTGATTTATTTATAAAAGTAAATATAAAAGACAACGAAAAATTCGAACTAAAAGGAAATGACTTATATACAAATTTATATTTAACACCATGGGAAGCAGCACTAGGAACAAGAACTACAGTCTATTCAATAGACGAGGGAACCGTAGTATATATTCCAGAGGGAATAGAAACAGGAGAAATACTAAAAATCTCAGGAAAAGGATACAAAGACGGAAAAGGTGGCAGAGGAGATTTAATTGCAAAAGTTAATATAATGGTACCAAAGAAATTAAATAATGAAGAAAAAAAATTATTTGAAAAATTAAGTACAATTTCAAGCTTTAATCCTAGAAAAATATAGATTTTCCTAATCTCTATTGACATAAAACGGAAAACTTGTTATAATAAAATAGTGGTTATACAAAGGAATAGTCTATGTTATAAAATCATAGAAAATGGAGGAAAATAAAATGGAATCATGGAAAGGAAAACATTTTAGTGTAACAGACCCAAAAGGAGTTAATACAGTTATATATGAGGTTTATAAAACAAAGAAAGAATATTTAAAAAAATATCCTAAATATACAGTTGAAAGACTACGTTCAACAGAACAATTAGTAGGAGATTTAAAGAAAAAAACTTTTTATGTTGAAGATCCACAAGAAAGCGGAAACCAATTAGTAATATTTTCTTTTGCAAAAGAAAAAGTTGTTATTAATAATGGTTTGCTTATTGACGACGAAGTAAAAATCTCTAAAAAACCAGTTCCATTCAAATTTGATACATTATATTCAGAAGAAGCGACAGAAATAAAAGACTTTAAATATACACCAAACTTAAAAAGGGCAATAACAATAATAGACCCAGAAACTACAGAAGAGATAAAACCAGTTCTTTACTATGATGAAGAAACTGATGAAGTAAAGGGAAAATGCAAATTAAAACCAAACAAATCTTATTTTGCTTTTGAGATAAGAGATGATAAAAATTAAGGAGGAATTCTAAAATGACCAAAAGGGAACAAGAAGCAAAAATAAAGGAGTTGACGGAATTTATGGAAAATGGTGTACCAAAAGAAGCCAAAACACCAAGTTCAGAATCTGATAACTTACATGTTGATGTAATAGATATGAAACAAAAATATGAAGAAAAAACAAAAAAGAAATCTCTAAAAGTAGAAAATGGAAAAGATGTGCAAACAGTTTTATCAGATGCATCAATAAAAACAATAGACGGTGGATATGAAGAAATGAATAAAGAACAAAGCGGAAGAGAAAAATCTGGAAGGTAACCAAAAGAAAAGGGTGAAAATTTATGAATTATAAATTACAAAAAGCATTTAAAAAGGGAAAAACAACAATAATTGTATCTGTAATATTATGGTTACTACTAGCAGTAATTGTAATAATGCCTTGGACTTGCGGTTGTTATCAAATGAAATTATTAGGAAAATTCGATATGGATCAATTTCTAAGAGTTTATATGAAAACAACAACAAGTCCATCAACAGGTTTTAAAGCAATATTTTCAAGTGGAATATTTGGAGAATACATAAAAAATCTATTTGGATTTACATTATTTTATACAATTTTTGTAGCAATAGGAATAATAAGATTAATGCCTAAACATCAATATGATGATATAGAACACGGTTCTAGTGACTGGAGTGAAAATGGTGAACAATATAAAGTATTAAGTAAGAAATCAGGAATAATTCTTGCAGAAAATAACTATTTACCATTAGATAAAAGAGGAAACGTAAATGTTCTAGTAGTCGGAGGTTCAGGTTCTGGTAAATCTGCATCATACTCAATACCAAATGCACATCAAATGTTAGGTTCATATGTATTTACAGATCCTAAAGGTGAATTATATGATAGAACAGCAGGATACTTAAGAGAACACGGATATAAAATAAAAGTCCTAAACCTTGTGCATCCGCAATATAGTGACGGATATAACCCATTACTACACATATCATCAGAAATAGATGTAGACGTAATAGCAAATACAATAGTAAAAGGGCAAAAATCAGAAGGTGGAGGATCAGACCCATTCTGGGACGATTCAGCAGAAACATTATTAAAATCATTAATATATTATTTAATGGCAACAAGACCAGAAGAAGAGCAAAACTTAGCAAGTTGTGCAGAAATGGTTAGAGCTGCAAACTCAAATGGAGGAAGCAACTTACTTACGGAATTAATGGGTCAATTGCCTTATGACCATCCAGCAAGAATGAACTATAAATCAATAGAAATTGCACCAGAAAAAACATATAGTTCTATTTTAAGTACATTACAATCAAAATTAGGAAAATTTGATTCAAAGGAAATTGCAGAATTAACATCAACAGATACAATAAACTTTGAGGAAATTGGAAGCGAAAAAACAGCAGTATATGTTATATCATCAGATACACATGGAGCTTATGACTTCTTATTAACAATATTCTTTGCACAGATGATACAACAATTGTATGACTTTGCAGACAATAATGGTGGAAAATTAAAAGAACGTACATACTTTATATTAGACGAGTTTGCCAACATTGGTAGAATACCAGATTTTGATAAAAAAATATCAACATCAAGAAGTAGAGGAATATCATTTAGTGTTATATTGCAGAACTTAGATCAATTAGAGGCAATATATGAAAAAGCAAACGAAACAATCATTGGTAACTGTGATACACATGTATTCTTAGGAAGTAACTCTCAAAAAACAGTTGAATACTTCTCAAAAGCATTAGGGGAAAAGACTATATCACACGAAAGCATATCAACAAATAGGGATAAAGAACATAAAAAGACTGGAACAAGTGATTCTGACCAAATAATGGCAAGAGCATTAATGACACCAGATGAATTAAGAAGAATGGATAATGACTTATGTATTATATTCGAAAAAGGTGTAAAACCAGTAAAGGCTAATAAATTCTATTACTTTAAAAAGCCAATGGCAAAAGAAATGGCAGCTTTAGAAATAAGCCATAATGATATAGGTGAAATTGAAAGAGGAAAATGGAGAAAATATAATCCATACAATCCTTATGTAGAAGAAAAAGACAAAGAACCAGTAAAAGACTTAAAGGTAGAGTCACTAGATGATTTGTTTGATGATCCAGATCCAATCGAAGAACCTAAAAAAGAAAGCAAACCAAAACAAGAAGATAAAAAAATAGAAAAATTATCATTAGAAGATATAGATAATGACGATGCGCCAATGCTTCCAATGAATGAGGATCCGGAAGATGAATATGACTTACAAAAAGAATTAGAAGCAAAATTTGATGAATTATTTGGACCAATAGATGATGATAATTAAACAAAGAAGAAACACTTAATTGCAAAAAAATTAAGTGTTTCTATTGTTTAAAAGCCAAAAACGTAGTATAATAGAAAAGATTTAAGAAAGGAAAGATAAATTATGTTTGAAAAATTAGAATTAGTAGAAAAGAGATATGATGAATTAAATTCACAAATAAGCGACCCAGAAGTAATTGCAAATACTAATGAATGGAGAAAATTAGTAAAAGAACATAGTTCAATGGAAGACGTAGTACAAAAATATAGAGAATACAAAGAAATTTTAAATAATATGAATGAAGCAAAAGAAATGCTAGATGACCCAGAAATGAAAGAACTAGCAGAAGAAGAATATTATTCCTCAAAAGACAAACTTGCAAAAGTTGAAGAAGAGTTAAAGGTGCTATTAATTCCAAAAGATCCAAATGATGATAAAAGTGTTATATGTGAGATAAGAGGAGGAGCAGGAGGAGAAGAAGCCGCCCTATTTGCAGGAACACTATTTAGAATGTATGGAATGTATGCAGAAAGAAAACATTGGAAAATAGAAATATTAAATGAAAATGCTACGGAATTAGGTGGTTACAAAGAAATATCATTTATGGTAACAGGAAAAGGTGCATATAGCAGACTAAAATTTGAAAGTGGAGTACACAGAGTTCAACGTGTACCAGATACAGAAAGTAGTGGAAGAATACATACATCAACTGCAACAGTTGCAGTACTTCCAGTTGTAGAAGATGTTGAAATAGAAATAAACCCAGCAGACATAAAAATGGAAGTATTTAGAGCATCAGGTGCTGGAGGACAACATATCAACAAAACATCATCAGCCGTAAGATTAATACACGTTCCAACAGGAATAGTTGCAGAATGTCAAACTCAAAGATCACAATTACAAAATAGAGAATATGCAATGAATTTATTAAAATCAAGATTATATGATATTGAAAAATCAAAACAAGATTCAGAGATTGCAAATGCTAGAAAAACTCAAGTAGGTTCAGGAGATAGAAGCGAAAAAATTCGTACTTACAATTATCCTCAAGGAAGAATAACAGACCACAGAATTGGATTTAGTGTTTATCAAATGGAGAATTTCTTAAATGGTGATTTAGATGAAATGATTGATAATTTAATTGCAGCAGATAGGGCAGAAAAATTAAAAGGTGATGAAGAATAAAAAATAGTTGACAAAAATGAAAAAACGTATTATTATATTAACATAATACAAAAATAGTAAGAGAAAATTAAAATAGAAAATATCTTTAAAAGAGAAGTTAGTCAAAGGCTGAGAGCTAACCAAAGTAAAACTATTTGAAAACTACCTCTTCATATTTCTGGTGAATAAGCCAGACGATTAGAATACGTTATAATTCTATTAATTAAGAACAAACAAGGATGGAACCGCGTAAAATATATACGCTCCTATGGATGCAAAAAAAGTATCTATAGGAGCTTTTTTGCATAGAAAAAAGCACAAAAAGGACCGGGTCTTTTTGGTGCGAAATAGAGAAAAGGAGGAATAAAAATGATTAAAATAACATTAAAAGATGGAAGCATTAAAGAAGTAGAAGCTGGAAAAAGCGTATTTGATGTAGCAAAAGAAATAAGCGAAGGGTTAGCAAGAGTGGCAACATGCGCAGTAGTAGATGGAAAAGTTGTAGATTTAAGATATATTCTAAACAAAGATTGCAACCTAGAAATACACACATTTGAAAGTTCATTAGAAGGAAAAAAGGCATATTGGCATACAACATCACACATAATGGCACAAGCAATAAAAAGAATAAAACCAGAAACAAAATTAGCAATTGGACCATCAATAGATGAAGGATTTTATTATGATTTTGATGTAGAGAAAAACTTTACAGATGAAGACAAAGAAAAAATAGAAGCAGAAATGAAAAAAATAATAAAAGAAAACTTACCAATAGAAAGATTTACACTTCCAAGAGAAGATGCTATAAAATTCATGGAAGAAAAAAATGAACCATATAAGGTAGAACTAATAAAAGATTTACCAGAAGGAGAGGAAATATCATTCTATAAACAAGGAGAATTTACGGATTTATGTGCTGGACCACATTTAATGAGCACAGGAAAAATAAAAGCTGTAAAAATCCTATCTACATCAGGTGCTTACTGGAGAGGTGATGAACATAATAAAATGCTACAAAGAATTTATGCAATTTCATTCCCAAAAGCAAGTCAAGTAGAAGAATATTTAGCAAAACTTGAGGAAGCTAAAGAAAGAGACCATAGAAAAATAGGAAAAGACCAAGAATTATTTATGACACATAAATTAGTAGGTTCAGGACTGCCTTTATATTTACCAAAAGGAGCAACAATAAGAAGAGTCTTAGAAAGATATATTCAAGACAAAGAATTAGCTTTAGGATATCAACACGTATATACACCAAGCTTAGCAAATGTAGCATTATACAAAACATCAGGCCACTGGGACCACTATAAAGATGATATGTTTCCAATGATGAAAATGGGAGACGAAGAAATTGTTCTAAGACCAATGAACTGCCCTCATCACATGTTAATATATAAGAATAAAATGCGTTCTTATAGAGATTTACCAATAAAAATAGGCGAACTTGCAAATGACTTTAGATATGAAGATAGCGGAAGTGTTTGCGGATTGGAGAGAGTACGTCAAATGTGTCAAAATGATGCACATTTATTTGTAAGACCTGACCAAATAAAAGAAGAAGTTGGAAAAGTATTAAGTTTGATAAAAGAAGTATATCAAGATGATTTTGGATTCCCTGCATCTGCATTTAGTTATAGATTATCTTTAAGAGATAAGAACAATAAAGAAAAATATATAGACAATGATGAAATGTGGGAAACAGCAGAAAGCCAATTAAGAGAAATCTTAAAAGAACTAAATATAGACTTTTACGAAGCAGAAGGTGAAGCAGCATTTTATGGTCCAAAAATAGACATACAAATAAAAACAGCTCTAAATCATGATGTAACAATACCAACATGTCAATTAGATTTTGCTTTACCTGAAAGATTTGAACTTGAATATGTAGGAGAAGATGGAGAAAAACATAGACCTGTTGTTATTCACAGAGCTATACTTGGAAGTTCAGACAGATTTATTTCATTCTTACTTGAAGAAACAAAAGGAATTTTACCTTTATGGCTTGCACCAGTTCAAGTTGAAGTTATGCCACTTACAGATAAACAAAGAGATTATGCTGTAAAAGTAACAGAAAACCTACGTAGAGAAGGAATTCGTGTAGAGTTAGACGATAGACAAGAAAAGATTGGATATAAGATCCGTGAAGCTCAATTAAATAAAATTCCTTATATGTTAATTTTAGGAGATAAAGAAGTTCAAACTAACCAAGTCGGTGTTCGTGCTAGAGGCGAAGGTGATATTGGTGCGATGGATGAAAAAGATTTTATTCAAAAAGTACAAGAAGAAATAAAAAATTTTGTAAAATAAATAAAGAAAAATCAATGACTGTAAAAGGGTCATTGATTTTTATTTCATAGGAGAAAAAAATATATAAAAAAAGAAAAATAAATAAAATATTAAACAAATGTGCATTTTTTGTTGATTTTTGACGAACGATTTTTGTTGACATTTGTTAAGTTTGTGATATAATTTTTGTATTAAATCGATTTGATAAACAAAGATTTTTATATTCCTATAAATTTTTTATTTTTACATCCAAACATTAAAATACGAGGAAAGAAGGTAGATTATGGAGAAAATAATGTTAGAACAATTTATGAACTTGTCAAAGCAAATAGGAGAACTTGGAGCTAGAATGGAAGAAGGTTTTAAAAGACAAGACGAAAAAATGGAACGAAGATTCAAAGAACAAGATAATAAAATGATTGAAATGGAAAAAAGACTAAATGTTCGAATGGACCAAATGGAAGAAAGATTAGATACCAAAATCGATAATGTCGAGAAAAAATTAAATGATAAAATCGATAATGTTGAGAAAAAATTAAACGATAAAATTGATAGTGTAAAAGAGGAATTAAATGTAAAAATTGATAATGTCGAGAAAAAACTAAATGATAAAATCGATAATGTTGAGAAAAAACTAAATGATAAAATTGATAGTGTAAAAGAGGAATTAAACATAAAAATCGATAATGCAGAAGAAAATTTGAATAACAGTATGTCACAAAATATAAAAGATACTGCGGAAATGTTTACAGATGTATTTAAGGAAATCGAAAAAGTAGGAAATAATTATTAATAAAAGTAGTAAAAAATAAACTTAAGTGATATAATAAGAAAAAACTAAAGGAGGAAAGAAATTTGAACGAAAATCAAAGAAAAGAATTACTAAACGAAAAAAAATCTGGATGGCTAGAAACAGATGACGAAAAATTTGGAAAAATATTTGAATTTTGTAATGGTTATATGGAATTTTTAAACCGTTCGAAAATAGAAAGAGAATTCGCAGCAAATGCAAAAAAATTAGCTGAAGAAAATGGATTTAAAGATGTAAACACAGTAGAAAAATTAAATCCAGGAGATAAAGTATATTTTGTAAATAGAGAAAAAAGCGTATATTTAGCAGTAATAGGAGAACAAAAATTAGAAAAAGGATTACACATTGTAGGTGCACATATAGACTCACCTAGATTGGACTTAAAACCAAATCCATTATATGAAGATGTAGAACTAGCATATTTTAATACACACTATTATGGTGGAATAAAAAAATATCAATGGACAACAATACCACTAAGTATACATGGTGTAATGATAAAATCAAATGGTGAAAAAATTATAATAAATATAGGAGAAGACGAAAATGACCCAATATTTACTATAACAGATTTATTACCACATTTGGCAAAAGACCAAGAAGCTAAAAGACTTAGGGAAGCAATAGAAGGAGAAAATTTAGATTTATTAGTTGGAAGTATACCAATATTAGATGATGAATCAAAACAAAAAGTAAAATTAAATATTTTAAAAATATTAAATGAAAAATATGGAATAACAGAAAAAGATTTTGTAAGTTCAGAACTAGAATTGGTACCAGCATTTAAAGCACGTTCATTAGGATTTGATTATGGAATGGTAGCAGCTTATGGACAAGATGATAAAGTATGTAGTTATACAGCTTTAAAAGCTTTAATGGAAATAGAAAGACCTCAAAAAACATCTATATGCATACTTTCAGATAAAGAGGAAATTGGAAGTATGGGAAATACTGGTATGGAATCACATGTTTTTGATTATTTTGTTTCAGAGTTATTAAATAAAACTGGTGAAAATAGAGTAAACTTATTAGACAAAGTATTTTGTTACTCAAAAATGTTATCATCAGATGTAGATGCAGGCTTTGACCCATTATATGCTTCTGTTTCAGATAGAGATAACAGCGGATATTTATCAAAAGGAATAACTTTAAATAAATATACTGGTGCAAGAGGAAAATCAGGCGCGTCAGATGCAAATGCTGAATATGTAGCTTGGGTAAGAAATCTTCTAGAAACAAACAATATAAAATATCAAGTTTCAGAACTTGGAAAAGTTGATGTAGGAGGCGGAGGAACAATCGCTTACATTCTAGCTAATAAAGGTGTAGATGTAATAGATTGTGGAGTTCCAGTTTTATCAATGCATGCTCCTTATGAGGTTACAAGCAAATTTGATATTTATGAAGCTTATAGAGCATACAAAGCTTTTTGGAATAAAGACTAAAATAAAAAATATAATTTATGTTTAAATAAAAGTAAAACTCAAAAATCTAAAGCCACTGAAAAAAACAGTGACTTTAGATTTTTAGCTATTTACTTCCTTACTAACCTGGTCAATTAACTCAAAAAAATCACTTAATTTAATATCTAATCTAAATTGACATTTTTCAAATACAGAAACCAATGTATCTAAATTATTAGTGGTCTGAGCTTGATATAAGCTACTTCTATATTCAGTATTGTATTCATCATCAATAGAAATTAAATCAACATTATTTTCTATACATTGCTTTAAAATAATAAATCTACCTATACGACCATTACCGTCCTGGAATGGGTGAATTTGTTCAAATTTTTGGTGGAAATTAGCAATAGCAAATATATCTTTTTTACTTTCTTTCCAATCTTCAAAAAGATTAAAAATACTATTTTCGACTAAGTGTGGTTCGCACAATTTTAAATCTGTTTTTGAAAGTCTATTTTTAGGGCATCATAAAAAGAGTTTTTTATTTTTGATAATTTTTGTATTGTTTTTACATTTATTTTCATGGTGTCACCTCATTTTTATTTTAAAATAACCCACAACAAAATCAAAATATTTTGTTGTGGGTTATTTATATTATGGTGAGCCAGGAGGGAATCGAACCCCCGACACCAGGCTTAGAAGGCCTGTGCTCTATCCAACTGAGCTACTGACCCATATCAAATCAACAGAACTATAATAACATAAAAATAAAGTGTTGTCAATAAAAAGTAACAAAAAAATACAAATTTTATAAAAGTTACATAAAATTATTCTGCGTAAACATCATCAAATACTGGATCTGAAAAGAAATCTACTAATGTTATATTAAAACCTTCACAAATATGTAACATAGTATCCATTCTTAGATGTTTGGTATCATTTTTCATAAAATCAGATATTGTAGGTAGTGATACTCCAGCAGCAGTAGCCAGATTCCATAATTTCATATTATTATCTTTTAATAGTTGTCTAATTCGTATTCTAGTTGCATCTGAAAGTTGCATAATTACACCTCTTTTCCTAGCAAATTATACCAAATAGTGAACATAAAAACATAAGGAAAAACTTAAAAATTAAGTTTTTCCTTACTATAGTATTGCAAAAAATATATATAGAACATCAAATTTCAACCCTACCTTCCGTAGCCTTCCCAAACTTAATTGTGAACTTTCTGTGAAAACCATTTACAACAAAAAACATAAATGATAATATAACCGTGTTAAATCAAAGAAAAAAGAATAAGGAGGAAACACCCGTGATTGAGGTAAAAAATGTCACAAAAAAATACGGAAGCTTTGTAGCCGTAGACGATATCAGCTTCACTATAAACGACGGAGAAGTTGTAGGATTCCTAGGACCAAATGGAGCAGGAAAAAGTACAACAATGAATATGATAACAGGTTATATTGAACAAACCGAAGGTAACATTATAGTAGATGGCTTTGATACACTAAAAAAATCAAAGAAAGCAAAAAAAGAAATTGGATATATGCCAGAAGGAGTACCATTATATACAGATTTAACAGTAAAAGAATTTGTAACATATATGGCAGAACTAAGAAAAGTAGACAGAAAAACCAAAAAAGAAAATGTACAAAAGGTACTTAAAGAAACTGGGCTAGACCAAATGCAAAACAAACTAATCAAAAATTTATCAAGAGGACAAAAACAAAGAGTAAGTCTAGCAGGAACATTAGTTGCAGATCCAAAGATATTAATATTAGATGAACCAACAGTTGGACTAGATCCAAAACAAATTACGGAAATAAGAAGTCTAATAAAAAATCTAGGAAAAAAACATACTGTAATATTAAGTTCACATATCCTATCAGAAGTAAGTCAAATATGTGACAGAGTAATAATAATAAATAAAGGAAAAATAGTTGCGATAGACACTCCTGAAAACCTAGAAAAGAAAGTATCAGATAACAACATTGTATATGTAACAGTAGAAGATAAGGAAAACAAAATCGATGGAATAAAAGAAAAAATAACAGGAATAAAAGAAATAAAATTAATCAAAGAAAATCAAGACAAAACAAAACAATATGAAATAACAGGAGAAAGTGACGTAAACTTAAATAAAACAATATTTAACGAATTTGCAAAAGAAAATATAACAATAGTAGAAATGAAAAAAGCAGAAGCAACACTTGAAGATGCATTTATGAAAATAATAAAAGAAGGAGGAGATAAATAATGGGAGCAGTAATAAAAAAAGAACTTAAAAATTACTTCTTATCTCCAATAGGATATGTTGTAATAGGAATATTTTTACTAGCATTTAGTAGTTTCTTTTATTTAACTACAATAGGACAATCAAGTATAGACTTAACATATTTATTTTACTATACAGCATTATATGGACTAATGTTTATAGTACCACTTCTTACAATGTGGACATTTTCGGGTGAAAGAAAATCAGGAACAGACCAATTACTATTAACATCACCTGTTAGTATGTTAGGAGTTGTAATAGCAAAATTTTTATCAGCATTACTTTTAATAGTAATACCAGTAGTATTTACATTAATATATTTTGGAATTTTATGTTTCTTCGAAATGCCTAATATTCCAATATACCTAACATCAATTTTAGGATTTTTACTACTTTCTATGACATATATATCATTTGGTACACTTGCATCAAGTCTTACAGAATCACCAATAATTGCAGGAATAATAACATTTGCACTTGTATTTGCAGCAACTTGGGTACCATATTTAGTAGATAGTTTATCAAATTTATCATTAATGGATCAATTCATAAACTTCTTATATGGACAAATAAATATAGGTTCTTGTGTATTATTTGTAACATTAACAGTTGCAAGCATTTTAATTACAATGATAGTTATGCAAAGAAGAAAAAGTGTGAAATAGGAAAGGAGTAAGAAAATTGAAAGAGAAAAAAGAAAAAAAGCCAGCTAAAAATACAAACAAAGAAAAGTTTGGAACAAAATTTGTAAATACAATAAAAAAGAAATGGCTTATTAGTGGAACAAATACATTACTTTTAATTGCAATACTAGTTGCAATAGTAATATTAATAAATTCAGCAGTACAATCATTAGATTTAACACCAATAGATTGTACATCAAACAAAGAATATACATTAACAAATGAAAGCAAAGACAGAGTTAAAAATATAAACAGTGATGTAAATATTTACTTTGTTGGATATGAAGATTCTGCAACACAAGTAAATTTAGCAAAACAATACAACAAGGCAAATAGCAAACTAAATGTAGAAGTAATAGATACAAACGAAAGAACAGATATAGCTTCAAAATATAATGTTACAAATGATAGCAAAGCAATAATAATAGAAAATGGAGAAAAATCAAAAACATTATATTCAGATGATTTATATACATATGATAGCAGTTATCAAACAATAGATTTAACTGAAGAAAAAATAACATCAGCTATTTTAAATGTAACATCAGAAAAAATAGCAAATGTATATTTTCTATCAGGATATTCTGATTATTCTCTTGAATATTCAGGAGGAATGTATTATTTAGCATCATATCTAAAAGATGAAGTTTTAAATTATCAAACTTTAGACATATTAGTAAAAGGATCAATTCCAGAAGATTGTGATACATTAGTCATAACAACACCAAAAAAAGATTTTGATGAATTAACAACAAATGAAATTACAAAATACATAAACAATGGTGGAAAAATATTATGGTTAAATGCTAGCTACTCAGAACAAAAAGATTTACCAAATGTAAATAAAATATTGGCATTATATGGAATAAATCCATTTGAAGTTGGATATGTATATGAAACAGATAACTCAAGAACAGCTTTAGGATATGCAAGTTGTATAGTTGAAGATTTAGGTTCAACAGATATAGCAAAAAAATTAACAGATGCAGTTTTATTAAATGCAACAAAAATAAATGTAAATACAGATGAACTTACAAATTTAGGAGTTACTGAACAAGCAATAATATCTACTTCAAGCACATCATATTTCAGAAAAAATGTCTCAAATACAGCAAGTGGAACAGACGGAGATGAACAAGGTGGATTTACAGTAGGTGGAATATTTACTAAAAAAATATCAAATGGAACAGAAGAAAATGAAGATGAAACAAGTGAAAACAATAGTGAAGAAAATGCTATAACATCAACACTTGTAATCTTTGGAGATAACAATTTTGTATCAGATATACAACTAACAAGTCAAGTAAATCCAATGGTATTTTTAGCAAATAACAAAGACTTAATGCTTAACTCGATAGCATATTTAACAAATAATGACGAAGACATAACAATAAGAAAAGATTATACAAAGTCAAGTGATTTTACACCAACAGATGGTCAAAAATTAACAATAGTTAGAATAATCTTTATAGTACCAATAGCTATAATATTATTAGGATTTATAGTATGGCAAGTAAGAAGAAGAAAGAAATAAAATCATAAATAAAAAGCTCCTGTATATAATAATACAGGGGTTTTTATGATTTTATTTACAATTATAGGAGCAATAATAGGGGCAGGTTTTGCCTCACGGACAAGAAATATATTTATTTTTTTATAGATTTGGAACAAAAGGCCTATTAGGAATAATTATATGTAACATTATTATGGCAATTATAATATATAAAACTTTAAAAATTTTATATGAAAATAATATAAACACATATAAAAATTTTTTAGATAAAATATTTTTGGAAAATGAAAAACTAAGCAATATAACAAATATAATAATAAATATATTTTTATGTGCAACATTTTTTATAATGATATCAGGATTTGGGACATATTTATCACAATCTTTTGGTATGAACCAAATAATAGGAAGTAGTATATTAGCATTAATATCATATATAGTCTTTTTAAGAAAAATAGAAGATTTTGCAAAGATAAATAATATAGTAATACCTATACTAATTACTATAATTTTAATAATAGGAATAATTAATATCGTAAATTTAAAAAAAATAGATAATAATATTTATTTAGATAAAAGCTATTTTTGGATTTTACAAGCGATTTTGTATGCAAGTTACAATCTAGTTTTAGTAGAACCTGTTTTAGTGAATTTAAAACAATTTTTAAAAAACAAAAAACAAATATTAAAAATATCTATAGGAGTAGGAATTATAATGACAATACTTGCAACATTAGAGTTTTTATTGTTAACAAATGTAGATGTAAACTTTAAAAATTTAGAAATGCCACTAGTTTATGTAGTTGAAAAAACTTTCCCGAGATTTACTTATTTATATGGAATAATAATACTAATTGCAATATTTACAACAGCTGTGTCGGTTGGAATAAGTTTTTTAAATAATATAAGCAAAAATAAAAAAAGTTTTCCACAAAAAGCGGAAATATTGTGCATAAGTAGTGTAATAATATCACAAATAAGTTTTTCAAAATTAGTTGAATATTTATTTCCACTATTTGGATTTTTAGGATTATTACAAATGATTTTTATTTTAAAAAAGAAATAATTTCTATTTACAAAAATCTTTTTTTAGAATATAATCAAGAAAAACGACGAAAAGGGGAAAAATATGAATAAACAAAAGAAATCAGTAATAACATTAATTTCCATATTATTAATATTTTTATCAACTAGCAAAGTTTTGGCATTTAACTCGCAAAATATTGTTACAGATATGGAATATTCACAAGAATATTTAGATTGGCTAGCACAAGATGAGAAAACAAAAGAAAATTCAATTATGCCAAGAATGTATAATATATATTCGAGTGATAGAGAATATGGAAACCCAGTCAAATTGGCAAGATTATTAGGGAGTACAGTTCAAACAAAATTTAATTTAAAAGACTATATACAAAACAATATGGTTATAAAAAATCAAGGAAAACTAGGAGCTTGTTGGGCATTCTCAAATCTTGCAGGATTAGAAACAAATTTAGCATTAAAAGATTATTACAATAACAAAACAGCCAAAAATTATGACTTCTCTGAAAGACATTTGGAATATTCAACAACAAAAACCTTCCTAAATAATCAAATAAACGAAAATGGATTTAATAGAGCACCAGGAGATGGTGGAAGTTCAGCATTAGCAAGAGCATATTTAACAAATGGAATGGGAGCAATTGATGAAAAAGATATGCCATATGTTGATTCAAATGAGCTAATAAACATAAGTGAAATTAAAAATAAAAAAGTAACTAGTCAAGTATATGATATTACTGAATTTTCTAAACCAACAACTACAGATGAAAAAGAAGCCTTAAAAACAAAAATGAAAGAACAAATAAAAAATTATGGGGGAATTGATGCTGGAATACACGAAGGTAGCAAATGCTTAAATAATCAAACAGGAGCATTATATTGTAGTGATTCTACTTTACATATTGCAAATCACGATGTTTTAATAGTAGGATGGGATGATGATTATAATATAAGTAACTTTAATGAAAACAGTAGACCAACTGCAAATGGTGCATGGATTATAAAAGACTCTCACGGAACAAATGAAGATTGTAAATATACATTTACAGAATTTAAAGAAATGTTATTTAAAGCAGCACAAAGTACATTTGAGGAAAAAGGAATCACATCTGCAAGTCAAATTACTGATGATTTTGTTAGACAATATGTAGAAACAGCTGGATATACAATTGAAAATGATAAAGTATATATGAAACATAATGATGATGGATATTTATATGTATCTTATGAGGATGCAAATATATATTCAACACTTATGGGAATAACAAAAGCAGAAAATAATGTTAGTTATGATAATATATACCAATATGATTATTTAGGAGCAGCAAATACTGTAACTTTTACATCAAATAATATGTATATAGCTAGTGTTTTCCAGAAAAATATAACAAGAACAGAAGAATTAACACAAGTTTCAATTTCAACACCAGAAACAGTAACTTGTAAGGTATATGTAAATCCTAATAGTACATCTAAAAACAAAGATGACTTAAAATTAGTACAATTAAAACAAGGCGATAGTACAACTATAGATGCAGGATATCACACATTAGAATTTTTAAATCCTGTAGATATTAGTGGAGAAAACTTTGTTGTAGCAATAGAAATTCAAGGAAAAAGATCAAATGCACTTGGAATATCAGTAGAATTTGATTATCCTGATTTCTATAAAAAAACCACAGGAAATGATATACCAAGTAATACAGTTGCAAAAGTATATGGTGGAGTAAAAATAGAAAATAATAAATGTTTCTATTCAAGCGAAGATGAATTTAATAAAAATGAGTGGTCAGACTTCTCAGACCTTTATAATAGTACAAATAAAAAAGCTCCAAATAGTGATATAACAATAAAAGCATTTACAAACACAAAAGAAGTGCCAAATGTATTAACATCTATAAATATAAAAACACCACCTACAAAAACAGAATATATAGAGGGAGAAAACTTTGACGCAAAAGGAATGGTAGTTGAGGGAATATATCAAGATGGAACCAAAAAAGATATAACAGACTATAAAATAGAAAATGGAACAGATTTAAAATTAAATCAAAAATCAGTAACAATCACGTATGATGAAAAATCTGTAGAGCAACAAATAACAGTAAAAGCAAAAACAGAAACGCCAGATGAAAACAAAAATGAAGAACCAAAAAGTTCTGATTTTAAAAATTCAAAATTAGATATAAATAGTGTCAAGGATTATACTTTCTCAGATCCAAATAAAGAAGAATATGTTACAATAGATGTAAAATTATCAAATATTGCAACAAATACAACAAATGATATTTATGAATATTATTACTATTTATCTCAAGATTCAAAAGAAACCAATATAGATAATTGGGTAGAAATAAAAGATGCTAAAATTCAAGATGGTAAGCTTCAATTTGAGATTAATACAAAGGATATAAAAAATTATAATGATATTAAAAATGCAGATTCTTTATACCTATATGTAAAAGAAATTGCAAAAAAAGGAATAAAGCAAGTAACATTAGTAACAGAAGCAATGAGTATGAAATCAGATATTAAAGCAGAACTTTATTTAGATGGTGTAAAATATGATAAAAAAAATGATACAACTGGAAACAATGGAAATACAACGAACAACAATAATACAAATGATAAAAATAATCAAAATCAACAAATATCAACAAATAAAATAGATAATACAAAAGCCTACAATATATTGCCTCATACAGGAATTAAAACAATATTGATATTGATATTTATAGTAGCTGTAATAAGTATATTTGTCTATATAAGATATAAAAACTTAAGTAAATATATAAAATAATAATTTAAAATTGAGATAGAAAATTAATCAAATTTTCTATCTCGTTTTTTAAAATAAGAATAAATAAAAAAATATTGATATTTTTTTAGCTATTTGGTAAAATTAAGTCGAATCTAAATGAAAAAGGAGCTTATTAATGGACGAAGAAAAAAAAGAATATCAAATTCAAAGGGAAATAAATATTAGAAAAATAATTATAACAGGAATAGTTGTTGTTTTGATTCTTGCAGTAGTAATTATATTTTCATTATATATAGCAGAAGAAGGCTTTAGAAAATGGGTAGATATAAATGTTTTAAGAAAGGATATTTCATCAGAAAGTGTTGCAACAGTAGACTTAAATGTAGATAAAAACAATCAAATAGTATGTTACAATAAATATATTGGAATATTAAATGAAAAAAATCTAAAAATATATAATTCAGCAGGAGAAAACATTACAGATATATCTGTTAATATAAATACAGCAATATTTTCTACAAATGACAGATATTTGGCAATTGCAGAAAAAAATGGACAAGAATTATGTGTTATATCTGATAAAACATATTTATGGAGCCAAAAAGTTGATGGTGAAATACAGCAAATATATATAAACAAAAATGGATATGTAATACTTGTTACAACAGACACAACCTATAAATCAATTATAACAGTTTATGATAATAGTGGTAAACAGTTAATGAGAAGCTTTTTAGCATCATCTAGAGTAACAGATGTATCAATATCATATGACAATAAATATGTTGCTTATGCCGAAATAGATACATCAGGAACATTAATAAAATCAAGTGTAAAAATAATTTCTATAGAAAAAGCGCAAAGTAATTCTGCAGAATCTACAATTTATACAAAAGAAGCAGAAACATCTAAAATGATACTGAAAATTCAATACCAAGAAAATGGTGAGTTAGTATGTGTATATGATGATTCAATAAATATTGTAAAAGATGGATATGAACAGGAATTAATAAAAAAAGAAGATGAAGCAACATTTGTATCTGGAAATCTTGGAAATAGTATTGCATATATAAAAGAAGAACAAAGAAGTGCATTTAATTCAAGTTCAACACTAAATATAGTAAATACTTCAAGTAAGCAAACATATAAGTATAATTTTGGCGAAATTGCAAAAGAAATGTACACAACAGGAAATGTTATAGGAATAAATATTGGAACAGAAATTTATTTTGTAAAAACAAATGGAATGCTAATAAAAAAATACACATCAAATCAGGAAATAACAAATGTTATGATAACAAACAATATAGCAATAATTATTTATAAAGACAGAATAGAAGTAATAAATTTATAGAAGGTGATTATTATGGGATTATTAATGGATATAATTTTAATTGCAATTTTAGTGTTAAACGTAATTATAGGATATAAAAAGGGATTAATAAATGTAATATTTAATATTTGTGCATTCTTACTTGCAATAGTAATAACAATTATATTATATAAACCAGTTTCAAATATAATAATTGAAAATACAAATATAAAAGAAAATATAAAAACAACAATTATGAACAATAATAAAAATGAAGCTACAAAAGAAGATAGTAAAGACACAAATGATATACAAAAATATATAGAAAATACAGTTCAAGGTGTTGCAGATGATGCAAAAGAAAAAGCAACTGAAACAGTAGCAGAAACTATTGCAATTAAGGTAGTAGAAATTATAACCTGTATAATATTATTTATTTTAACAAGAATAATACTAATATTATTAAAATTTGTAACAGAAACAATAGCAAACCTACCATTAATAAAACAATTTAATGAAATAGGCGGATTAGTCTATGGTGTAATAAAAGGATTAATAATAATATATATACTACTAACAATATTATTTTTGGTTATTTCTATAAATGGAAATGGAACAATTGCAAATTCTATAGAAGAATCAAATATAACAAAATTCTTTTATAATAACAATATTATTATAAACTATTGCCTTTTAGGCAAAAATTTGTTATAATTTGGCATATAGTTTTTAATTTAAATGGGAAAGAGTGGAAAATAAAAATCAAATGAATAAAAAAGTAAATATAGAAAAAAAAGATAAAAAGAAAAAAACAAAGAAAAAGAATAAAGTATTAAGAGTCTTACTAATCATATTATTAATGATAATTTTATTTATAGCAGGATTTGTTGGATATAGTGCCTATAAAAATGGATGGGGAGTTAAAGGAATGATACAAACAGCTATGGGGCAAGACGAAAAAAAAATAGCAGATTTAGATCCATTAACAGTACTAATAATGGGAGTAAGTGAAGATATATCCTCAAAACTTACAGATACGATAATGGTTGCATCATATAACCCCAAAACACAAAAAGCAACATTATTATCAATTCCAAGAGACACATTTATAGGAAAAAATAAAAATACAGCAACATCTTATGATAAAATAAATGCATTATATCAATCAAGTCCAGAAAAAACACTAGCTGCGGTAAATAAAATAACAGGGTTAGATATAAAATATTATGTTGTAATAAGTAACAATGCATTAGTCCAATTGGTTGACGAAATTGGTGGAGTTGAATTTGATGTACCAATAGATATGAATTATGATGATAGCTCACAAGACTTAGCAATTCACTTAAAAAAAGGAGTACAAAAACTAAATGGAGAACAAGCAGAAGGGCTAGTAAGATTTAGAAAAAATAACAACGGAACATCATATCCATCTAGTTATGGAGATAATGATTTAGGAAGAATGAGAACACAAAGAGAATTCATAACAGAAGTTGCAAAACAAACTCTACAATTAAAAAATATAACTAAAATTGGAAGTTTTGTAGATATAATAAAACAAAATGTAACAACAAATATAAAAAATTGGTCAACAATAACAGATTATGTTGCATATGCAGTAGATTTTAATACCGAAAATATAAATACTGCAAGCATACCTGGAGAAGCAGGATATTACAACAAATTATCATTCTTTATATGTGACCAAAAAGAAACCAACAAATTAGTAACAGAATTATTTGATGAACAAAATGGGGTAGAAGAAGAAATAAGTGAAAATACAACAAATTCATCAAACACAACAAATAATAATACAACACATTCAGCTGTAACAAACAAAACGGCAGATAGTACAGAAACTACAGAGAATTCAAAAATAAAAATAGAATTACTAAATGGAAGTGGAGATAAAACACTTTTAAATAAAGCAACAAAAGCTTTAAAAGCAGAGGGATATAATGTATATAAAACAGGAACAACAACTACAACATCGAAAACAACAATAGTAAATAAAACAGCTGTAAAAAATAGCATAGTAGATGATATAAAAGATGTATTAGGTGTCGGAAATATATCAAGTAGCGTATCAAGTTCAAGTACAGTAGATATAAGAATTGTAATTGGAAAAGATTATAAATAAAAGAATAGGAGGGATAAATTAAATCCCTCCATAATAATATTTTTTCTTCTTTTTTCTTTTTTTCTTAGATTTAGAAAATAAAACAGTAATTAAAATCAAAAATAAAGCAATTCCCAAAATAATTTCAAAAATAAATAATAAAACTGCATCTTGTTCAACATTATGTGAAGCAAGTAGATTTTGGGTATAAGTATTGTTATCTATAGTATAAGATACAGTACCTAATACAGTACCTTTAGCAATTGGAGCAGAAATATTATCATTTAAAGTAATAGTGCTATCTGGAAGGTTTACGTTTTTTGGGGTTAATCCAGAAATAGAATCTTCTAAAGTTAAATCTAAATTTCTGGTATCTTTAGTACCATTTTTTACTTCTATATTTGTAATTACATCATCTTTATTAGCAAAAGTTTTCACTGAATAATTAGAATATCCATATTTAAACAAATTAATAGAATCTTCATATCTAGAACTTTCACCTGAGTTTAGTTGATTAGCTCCAAGTACTACACAAATTAAAGCTAGATTATCTTTAGAACACGCAGAAATTAAGCAATTTTTAGCTTGAGTAGTGTACCCTGTTTTTATACCAATACATTCTTCTAAATAATATTTTGAGGATGTGTTAATTAAATCATTTGTATTTGTGTATTTTCTTATACCAAATTTATTTGTACTATTTATGGTACAAGTTTTCATTGAAACAATATTTCTAAATTTAGAATTTTGCATACAATATTTTGCAATTAAAGCTAAATCATAAGCTGTTGTATAGTGATTTTCGTCGTGAATGCCACTAGGGTTAGTAAAATGTGTATTTTTGCAACCAATTTCTAAAGCTTTCTCATTCATTAAATTAGCAAATTCATCAATAGAACCTGAAATATGTTCTGCTAAAACATAGCCTGCATCATTTGCTGAATGTACTAAAAAAACAGTAATTAAATCATTAACACTTATTTCTTCACCCTCAGAAAGATAAGCTGAGGAATATCCAGATGGAATAGAAGAAATTGCAGATTTAGATACAGTTACAACATCATCTAAATTACACTTTTCTAAGGCTAAAATTGCAGTTAATATTTTAGTTGTACTTGCAGGATACATCTTTTCCTCAGAGGCCTTGGAATAAAGCACTGTTCCTGTTTTGTAATCCATAAGTATAGCTGCATCTGAATGTATATTCAAATTATCGGAATCAGGATTTGTATTTGCTCCATATACAATAGTTGTTTGTATTATAAAAATAAATAGCAATAAAAATGCTAATATGTAAATAAATTTCTTTTTCATAAGTTCACCAATTTTCTTAAAAATAATAATAGTTAAACTATACAATATAAAGCAAAAATTTGCAAGAATTTTAATAAAAAAGGAGGAAAAATGTTAGATAATTTAACAAAAAAACAAAAAATAGTAGTGATTGCAATTGCTGGAATAGTAGTGATTGGAATAATGTATTTTATTTATAATAAAAATCAAGTAAAAGAAGATATAAATATAGAAAATGAAATATTAGTAAATAATGTAATTACAAATGAAAATCATACTAATGATGACATAGTTATAATTCATATAACTGGAAGTGTAAAAAATCCAGGAATAGTAAAATTAAAAGAAGGAAGTAGAATAGAAGACGCAATAGAGTCTGCAGGAGGGCTAACTGAAAATGCAGATATAACTAAAGTAAATCTTGCTTATGTTGTAGAAGATGGTACAAAAATAAAAATACCATCTGCATCAGAAGAAGATATTGGTGATGAGGACATTATAGATAGCAAAAGTGGCGATAATATAATAATAGAGGAAAATGCAGTTCCATCAAATAATAGTCCTCAAACTATAAACATTAATAAAGCAACAGAAAAAGAATTTGAAACTTTGCCAGGAATAGGCCCATCTCTTGCTAGCAAAATAATTGAATATAGAAATCAAAATGGAAAATTTGAGAGCATTGAGGATATAAAAAATGTTAATGGAATAGGTGACAATAAATACGAAAAAATCAAGGATTTAATAACAGTAAAATAGCTTGTTAATTTTATAAATTTGCTATATAATAACTCTATCAAAGGAGGAGACGAGATGCCAAGCATATTATTTCACGAATTAGTAGGCTATAAAATAGCTTCAAAATATAAAAAATATGATACAAACAATTTTTATTTAGGATTAATGGTTCCAGATAGTGTAAATGCCTATGGATTTGCAAGTAAGGAAAATAGATGGAGAACTCATAGGAGAGATAAGAATCTAGACATTTGGCAAGAAAATGTAATAAAATTTTATAAAGAAAATAAAGGGAAATTTGAGGAAACATATTTAGCTGGATATGTTATACATATTCTTACAGATATTATATGTGATAGAATATATCAAAATAAATTGTATCCTAAATTACTAGAAGAAGGCTATGATTATAATACAGCATATTCTCATTACGAAAAAGGAATAGAAAAATTTGAGAATAGCAATATAAATGAGGATTGGTGGAAATATGTTAAAGAGAAATTTTTAAATGGTAATATTGAACCGATTTGTGGGATGGACAAGCAAATGATTTTAGATGAGGTTAGATATACTATTAATAAATATGAGAATAGAGTTTATGAGGAATGTGGTTTTATTGGAGATGATTTTGCTAAGGAAGTTGTAGAGGAGATTGTTGGGTTAAGTGTTATAAAAATTTAATTGACAAATAATTATAGTAAAAAAGAAAACATTGTGTTATCAATGTTTTCTCTTTTACATTTTGGAGGCGACTATCGGAGTCGAACCGATCATCAGAGTTTTGCAGACTCGTGCCTTACCGCTTGGCTAAGTCGCCACATATTAAATTATATGCACATAACTCAAAAATAGTACATAAAAAATGGAGCAGGTAACGAGAATCGGACTCGTGACTAAACCTTGGCAAGGTCTCGTTTTACCACTAAACTATACCTGCAAAAGTATTTTAGCTAAAAAATACTTTAATATAATAACAAAAAAACGTATAAAAGTCAATAGCAATAGAGCAAAAAAATCATAAATCGAAATACGAAAAATATAATTGGAAAAATCCATTAATATAATAAAAAACGCTTTTTCTTTCAACCCAGTTTTTATTTAAAATATCAACAGAAAAGTAATTTGACTCATTAATATTTACAATCAAATTTCCTATTACATAATTCTCAGGCAAAGGAGCTGTAAAATTATCTGCAAAATTAATTGATAAATCAATATTTTCTAAACAATCATTATTTATAGCAACATTATTAAATTTTATTTGAGAAGTATCTAAACCTAAAATTAAATCAGAAGAGGTACTTTTTTCTACATTAATTTTTGAGGCATCATTTTTAAGCCAAGTATTAAAATAATTATTAATAATACTACCTAAATCAACTACTGAAAAGTTACTAAAAATATACTTAATAAGCTTAACACTATCTTGAGTTCTATCTTTTTTAGTATCACAACCTAAAACAACACAAATAATATCTAAATTTCCTTTTTTGCAAGAGGTAACTAAACATCTATTAGCACCATTTGTAAAGCCAGTTTTAACACCATAAACTCCATCTAAAGTTCCAAGAAGTTCATTAGTATTATGCAAATTTTTAGAATTATTGTTAATAGTTATAGTGTAATCAGAAGTTCTAACAATTTCAGCAAAAGTTTGATTATTAAGAGCATAATCTGCAATTTTTGCAAGTTCATATGCTGTTGTATAATGTTCATCTTGGTCCAGACCGTGGGGGGTAACAAAATGACTAGAAGTAAGACCAAGTTCATTAGCCTTTTGGTTCATAAGAATAGAAAAACCATTAATATCATTACTTATAAATTCAGCAAGAGCAACTGCGGCATCATTTCCAGAAACCATAAGTAATCCATAAAGTAAATCATAAACAGATATTTTATCATCTGTAGACAAGCCAAGTCTTGAACCACCAGTATGAGCAGCTTTTGATGAAACAGTAACAATTGCAGATAAATCAGGAGAATTTTCAATAACAACAATAGCTGTTAAAATTTTGGTAGTTGATGCCATTTTGCATTGTTCATTTTCGTTCTTACCATATAAAACAGTACCAGAATTTCTATCAAGTACTACAGCGTGTCTTGCATTAATAGAGGGAATATTTTTATCAGCATCCTGAGAAAAAACTTCTAATATGCTTGAATCTGAAATGTTGTATTCAAAAAAATCATCTGCAAATGAGATGGTAGGAATCGTACAAAAAATAATAGAAAAAAATGCACAAAAAAATTTATATCTTAAATTCATTAAAAAGCCTCCAATAAAATCTATATAAATATATATATAATAAATGAAAAATATAACCTCAAACAAAAAATATTAAAAATAAGGAAAAAGTCGAAATTCTTTACATAAAGCATTGATTTTGTGAACAAAATGTAATATAATTGTAAAGGAACTGTAAAAAACCTCAAAAACGACAGTCCGTAAGCTATATTAAACAACATAAAATAAATTTGTATTAATATATTGAAAAATAAATACAAAAATAGTAAAATGAATATAGCAAAATTATGTAATAAGGAAGGTATTTTATGAAAATGAAAAGGAATATCAAAAAATTATTGATTACGATGATAGTAATGATATTGGGAATAGGAACAACTTCAAGTTTCGCAGTCCAAGATTATCAAGGAAATAATGCATTAACATTGTCATTATCATATTTCAGATATGCAAATGGTGAATACAAAGATGGTTATGCATTAAATACAGTCGGAAATGAAGGAGAATCACATCACCCAGTATACCAAATAATGAATGGAACAAAAACAAATTATTATTGTTTAAATGCAACAGCAGGAGAAAGTTGGTTAAGTGGAACAGTAGGAACAAGTGCAACATATAATAGAGCATATAACCTAAATTCTCAAAGTGATATAGATGCATTAAAAAATGATAGTTCATTATCTGAAACATATAAAAATGTTGTTACAAGTAAATATTTAAAACAAATATTATGGATATTAGATAATATATATATTCCAGATACAACAGATACAGCCTCAGCTGCAAATTTAGCAGCAAAAAGAGCATTACTTGCAAAAGCAGGAATTGTATATGGAGATGTAGACAACGAAGAAACAGATGGAACAATAACAAAAGGATACAGATATATTGCACAAACAGGTTATGATTATTCAGCTAAAGTATCAGAGCAAGGAAAAAAAGGATATTTCTATTATGATAAATCTAAAAACTATCACGAAGTAGAATTACCAGATGAGATTGTAGAAGTAGCTCAACAAGCAGCTATATGGTATTTTACAAACTACCTAGAAAACAATACAGCTAATAGCCAAACATATAATGTTAAAGACCAATTTTTAGCATTAGTATGTTCAAATGGAAAAACCAATACAAACTCACAACAATGGTTATCACTTGAAAACGAAATATTTAATGTGGAAACAGATGTAAACAATTATGTTGCAACAGTTGGAAAATGGAAACAAGAACAAGCAGCAATATTATGCGAATATTTAATAGATGCAGCAAACAACTATGCTAAAAATGCAAATACAGAAACAACAGGAAGCCCATTAACAATTACGCCAGCTACAGCAAATATAGCAGAGAAAAAAGTAGATAGCAAAAATTACTATGTAGTAGGACCAATAAAAATAGATTCAACAAGAACAGCAGTATATAATTTATTAAATACAATAACAGTAAATGGAAGTACAGAAACAGGAGCCTATATATCAAATGCAGAAGGAACAAGAAATTCAGACCAAACAGTTGCAAATTACATAGGAAAAGAATTTTATATATCAGTTCCAAAATCAGCAGTAACAGGAAATAATATAAAAATAGATTTTGAAGGAACATATAAAGCAAACAAAAAAACATTATGGATATCAACAACAAAAACAGAACAACCAGTTGTAGAAGTTATACCTGGAACAGAACCAATTAATCTAACAGTAAATGCACCAGTTACAAAAGAATTTGACTTAGCATTAAGAAAAGCAATAACAGCATTAAAAAAAGCTGGAACACAAGAAACAAAGTTAATATCAAATGAAGAAGGTAAATTAGCAACAAGAAAAATAAATTACAACACAAACAGTATTGATACAACAGGAACAGCTACATATAATCACAGAAAAGATCCAGTAGTAGTAGAAAAAGGAGACATCGTTACATATCAAATAACAATCTACAATGAAGGAGATATAAATGGGTATGCAAAAGAAATAACAGATAAACTACCAAAAGGTTTAAAATTACATGGTGAGGCAACAACAGGAACATATACATCAGGAAATGTTAAATATTCATATGTATATAATGAAGATTCAAACACAATAACATTTACAAATGTAAGCAAAAATGTATTAACAGCTTATGATGGAGGAAATACACTTTCATCAGAAACAATAGAAATTGAATGTGAAGTAACACAAGAACCAGCAACATCAAAAAATACATATTTAACAAATATAGCTTACATAACAAAAGAATATAATTCTGAAGCAAATACAGAAGTAACAAAAGACAGAGATTCAGATACAACAAAAAATCCATCTGCTGAGCAAAATACAACAGGAGATAAATACAACGGATATCACGGTGGAGATAACAAAAATGGCGATAATAGTAAAGACGTATATAATGATGGAACAAACAATGATGATTACTTCCCAGGAAAAGAAGATGATGACGACTTCGAGGTAGTAGTTGTAAAACCAGCAACATTTGACTTAGCATTACAAAAATATATATCAAATATATATTCAAATGGAACAAATAAAGCTGGAAGAAAAGAACCAACAATAGATACAACAAAATTAGCAAATAAAACTGCTACAACAGCTACATATACACAAGATAAAACACCAATTAGAGTAAAAAGTGGAGATTATGTAACATATACATTCACAGTATATAATGAAGGTGACATAGATGGATATGTAGACAAAATAACAGATAATATACCAACAGGATTACAATTTGTATATCCAAAACAACCAACAGATGGAAAAACTTTAATAGCTTGTGATTCACAAGGAAAAACAGAAGAGCTAGTTGTTGATACAGCAATCTACAATTCTGTATCAAAAGACAATGCTTCTTGGTCAATAGATCAAAAAGATGGAAAATTAGCTACAGACACATATAATGGAGAAACAACAACAAGTATAACTTGTGATGTAAAGAGTTACTTAAATGGAACAAATAAACTATTAAAAGCTTATGATAGCAGTAAAGATACAAACAAAAATGGTGATGTATTAGACAAAACAAGTGTAACAGTAATCTTAAGAGTTTCTGCACAAGATGGAGCAGGAGTAACAATAAGAAACGAAGCAGCAATAACAGAAGCAGAAGATTCAAATGGAAACAAACAAGATGCTACAGATTTAAAAGATAGAGATTCTCAAACAAACAAATGGCCAGGAAAAGATGGAGATAAAAATTACCAAGATGATGAAGATTATGACAATATAATACTTGGAAATGTAGACTTAGCATTAACAAAATTCATTACAGCAGTAAGTAATGATACAAAAATAGAAGATGGAGAATATTTAACAACAAATGGAAAAATAGGAAGCAAAGAAAATCCATATACAAGAGCAACAAAAGTTGAAACTAAAGAATTAAGAGATAACAAAGATTGTCATGATGCAACATACATAATGGTTAAAGACCCATTAACAGTACCTGCAAAATCTTATGTACTATATAATATTAGAGTATACAACGAAGGTGAAACAGATGTATATGCAGGAGAAATAACAGACCACTTACCAGATTATTTAGACTATGTTGACTGTGATTTTAATACAGCATTTGGATGGAAAGTAGGATCAGATGGAAAGACAATAAAAACAAGTTATTTAGGATATGATGAAAAAGATAAAGAAGCTAAAAACTTACTAAAAGCATTTGACAAGAAAAAAGATGACGGAGAAGGCTTAGGATTAGACTACAGAGATGTACAAGTGCTATGTAGAGTAAATGACAATGCTCCAACAAATACAAATATAGTAAATGTTGCAGAAATAACAAAATATCAAGATCCAGATGGTGAAGATATACCAAAAGATATAGATTCAACACCAGACAATGTTGATAAGAAAAATGAAGATGATGATGACTATGAAGTAATAAACATAAAAACATTTGACTTAAGTTTATTAAAATATGTATCAACAGTATATGTAACTGAAGATGGAAAAACAACAACTTCACAAACAGGAAATACTGGTGATGACAATACAGATAAAATACCAAAGGTAGAGGTTAACAAGAAAAAACTAGATTCAACAGTAGTAAAATTTGGTTACACAATAAAAATAACAAACGAAGGTGATATAGCAGGATATGCAAAAGAAATAACTGACTATGTACCAGAAGGATTGAAATTCTATGCAGAAGACAACAATGGATGGACAGATGAAGGAAATAATGTAATATCTACAAAATTATTAGAAAATACATTATTACAACCAGGAGAAAGTGCAGAAGTGACAGTAATATTAAGATGGATAAATGGAAGCACAAATCTTGGATTAAAAACAAATACTGCAGAGATATCAGAAGATTATAATGACGAAGGAATACCAGACAGAGATTCAACTCCAGACAACAAAAAGCCAGGAGAAGATGATATAGATGATGCGTCAGTATTACTATCAATAAAAACAGGTATATTAGGACATATGACATTATATATAACTTATGGAGCTGTAATATTTATAGTATTTATAGGTGGAATAATATTAATTAAAAAATATGTATTATAATATATTGTAAACGAGGGAAAGGTTAAATTTTCCTCGTCTTTTTTAATTGGTTTTTAGAAAAAAACGTTTACAATAAAAATGGGTTATGTTATAATCTAAAAAGATTTAAAAGAGAAGGAAGGTAAATAAATGAATCAAATATTATCAGTAGAAAACACAAAAAACAAAAAGCCAAAATCAGCTATACATTCTATTCTCATAGTATTTTCAGTAATTTTAATTATATTTGGAATAGGATTAACATCAACAGGTGCATATTCATATTATAGAGGATTAACTAGTGGATTAGATAAAAGCATAGTCTCAGAGGGAAGTACAAAACCAGTAATAACAACAGAAAGAGTAAATGCATCAACAATAAATATAGTAGTAACACATGATAAAGGAATTGTAAGTTTAACATATAGCATAAATGATGGACAAGCAACAGAAGTCAATTGTGACAACAAAATGGAATTTAAGCAAGAAGTAGAATTACCTATAGGAAGCTCAAAATTAACAATAATTGCAAAAGATATAAATGGAATTTCTTCATCATATGAAAATACATTTGAGGTAGAAGATAAGCCAAGTATTACTTTAGAGCAGGTTGATGGAAAAATAAAAGCAACAATAGAAAGCAAAAATAATATAGACTATGTAATGTACTATTGGGATGAAGATGAAGCAAATGCAATGAAAGGAACAATAAATAATACAAAAACTGAACCGATGATTGATGTTTTAGAAGGAACACATACATTAAATATTATAGCTGTAGATGTTAACGGAAATCAAACAAAAAAATCTCAAAAAATAATAGGAGATAACAAACCAAAAATAGATGTAAAAACAAATGGAAAAGTATTCAGAATAATAGCATCAGATGATGAAGGACTTTCAAAAATAGAATACACATTTAACTCACAAGAAATGCAAACAGAAGAAGTAAGTGATAAAGAATATACAAAAGACCTAGAGCTTCAAGCTGGAAAAAACAATTTAACAGTAACAGTATATAATAAAAATGGGTTATCAGAAACAACAACAGTAGAATACGTTAAGGAGTAAAAAAATGATAAATGAAGTATATATAATAGATGATGATGAATCTTCTATAGCAGTATTTAGAGAATTATTTAGAGAAGATAAAGAATATAAATTTATAAGTGTAAAATCAGAGAAAATCGATATAGCATTAAAAAATATACCATCATTAATAGTTATAAATGAAGATGCAATAAAAATGAATGTAATAGATGTTTGTAAAAAAATAAGAAAAGACGAAGATAACACAATTACACCAGTTATAGTTGTATCATCTAATGGTGAAAGAGAACATAGAATGAAAATTCTAAATGAATCAATAGAATATTTTATAAGAAAACCAGTAGATGCAGGATATTTATACTATACTGTAAAAAATCTAATGAGATTACTTACAATAAATAGAAGAATGAGTCCATTAACTGGACTTCCAGGAAATGTACAAATAAACTCAGAATTAAAAAAACATCTTCTAAAAAATGACGAATTTTCAATATTATATTTAGACCTAGACAACTTCAAAGCATATAATGATGTATATGGATTTTTAAAAGGAGATCAAATAATAGAATATACAGCGAATATAATTGTAAATGCTGTACATAATTATGGTAATGGGTTTGTAGGACATATTGGTGGAGATGATTTTATTGCAATAATACCTTGTAAAGATGTAGAAAAACTTTGCCAAGCAATAATATACAATTTTGATAATGGAGTAACAAGGTTTTATAACGAAAAAGACCAAGAAGATGGATATATAGAAGTTGCTAATAGAAAAGGAATAATAGAAAAATTTCCATTAACATCAATATCTATAGCAGTAGTAGTTGTTGACAAAGGAAGATTTGCAAATATACTAGAAATTGGAGATACAGCCGCACAAGTAAAACACGCAGTTAAGGCAGTTATGGGAAGTAGTTACGCAATAGACAGAAGAAGACATAGATTTTAATGTTTAGTAACATTAAGGAATTTTTGGAGGGATAATTGTATGTATGAAAGGAATGCAATAGTACTTGAAAGATATTTTAATCAAATGTTTGGTTACAATATGAAAAATAACATAAAAACAAATTTCAAAGATTATTGTGAGCTTGTTGAGTATTTTGAAAAATATAGAGATATAACAGATGAAGAAGATAATATAATGCAAGAATATGACTTAACAGCAAACAAAATAAGAGAAGTTCAAAAAAGACAAGAAATATTAAGCAAAAAAATGGCAAAGTACCAAACAGAGAGAGAAGATTTATTTCAAAATATAGATGAAAATTCTGAAACAATACAAAAAAAATTCGAAGCTATAAATAACAACATAGAAGTAATTAATGAACAAATAAAAGAAAATGCAAACAATTTTGTTGATGTTATAGCTGAATTTAGTGAAAAAAGTTTAGTAAGAACAAATTGTGGAAGAACAAGAAGAAATATTGAAAGTGAATATAATAAAAAATTAACAAAAGCATTAAATGACTATAAAGAAATTGATGTAGACATAGAAAAAGTAGCAAAACAATTTATAGATACACCAACAGATGACATAGAAGAAGAATTAAAAGAAAAAATAAAGAAAAATGGTGAAAAAGAAAAAATACCATTCAATATGGAAGTAATAACGAAAGCAATTACCTTATGTGTTGATATTCAAAAAAGAGAAACAGAAATATTAGCAAATATATATGATAAAACAAATAAACTATTTTCTGAGATAAAAAGTAATGCTACAAAAGGGGACAAGCACAAAAAAATAATAAAAGATTCAAAAAGTAAATTAGAATTTGTAGGAGCATTAAAAGAATATTTAGTACAATTTCTAGATAATGAAAGATTAACAGCTGTAAATGGTGCAGATGAGCATAACAAATTAATGAAAGAAGCTTGTGAAAATTTAGATGAAGATATTGTACAAATAAATAATTTATATACATTATTACTAAAAGAAATTTCAAAAAAGATAACAAAAAAATCTTATGCAGAATTATATAATATAGATTATTTAAAAGATTTAGAAAAAAAGTCAGAAGAATTTGAAAAGCAAATTAAAAAACTTAATTTACCTGTAACAATTATAAATCCAAACTATTGGAGAATAGAAGGAATGAAAAAAATATATGATGTATTTTATAGAAATGTTACAGAAGAATATGGAAGAGATTTATCAGAATATATGCCAAAAGAAGAAGAGAGTGTCGACGAAGAAGAAATAGATGAAGATTGGGATTTTGATATTATTGATAATAAAAAGGAAACAAAAGAAGAAAAGAAAGCTGTAAAACCCAAAAGAATAAAGCGAAAAATAAAAGGAATATCACAAGAAGAAGAAAAATCAAATTCCGAAATAGACGATGATGAAATTGACATGATTTTAGGCTTTAATGGTGAAAATAATGCTCCAGAGGATTTTGACGATGAAGAAATAGCTCCAGAAGATGACTTTAGGGAAGATGAAGAAGATGATGACGTATATTATGACATTTGGGGTAATGATATAAAAGATGAAGATGAAGACGATGCCGAAGAAGATGATGAGGATGATTTTGACGATGAAGAAGATTTCGATGACAATGAAGAAGAGGAAACAGAAGAAGATGACGATGAAAGCGACGATTGGGATGACCAAGATGATGACGATTCAGATTGGGAAGATTATGAAGAAGATACAGATGATGAGGATTGGGATGACGAAATCGAAGAAGATGATGATGACGATGATTGGGACGACGAATTTGAAGAAGATGATAATGAAGAGGAAGAACAAGAAGAACCAAAAACAAAAAATAAGAAAAATGACGACTGGGGAAACGAATTCATAAAAATAAATGAAAAAGACAAAACGAAGAAGAAAAAGGGTTTTTTTGATAAATTCAAAAAGTAAAATTAACAATATAATAAAAAAATTCTAAAGTATAAATTTTGCTTTAGAATTTTTTTAGAAAAGGGGAAAAATGAAAATAAAAACAAAAGCAATAATAAGTTTGTTAGTAATAATCTTTTTTATTTTAATAACAAACACAAAAGTACAAGCAAAAAGCTATTATATAGATGATATGCAAATAGAAGCTACTGTTCAAAATAATGGTGATTTACAAATAGAACAAACATTAAAATATGCATTTAATGGAGAATATAATGGTATATATATAACAATACCAACAAAATACAAAAATCAAGAGGAAGTTATATCAAAAATTTCAAATGATATATACAATGCAAGTGGTGTATTTGTACAAGATGTGTCTCTTATAGAAGATTCTAATGAATATCATTATAGCAAAGTTGGAAGTGCAATAAATGGAAATGAAGGTGTATATACTACCGAAAATACATATAATTCATGTAAAATAAAAGTATATTCACCATCTGTAGATACGAAAAAAACATTTAAAATAAAATATATATTGCAAAATGTATGTGTCGAACATAATGATGTTGGAGAATTATACTATAACTTTATAGGTGGAGATTGGCAGTGTTCAATAAAAAATTTAGATATAGACATATTTTTACCAAATAATCAAGAAGATATAAAAATATGGGGACATGGGCCTGATAATGGATACTCAAAAATAATAGATAATACACACGCATATTTTAATGTAAAAAATGTTCCTACAGGAAAATATGTGGCCACAAGAGTAGTTTTTGATAAATCAAACATATTAAATACAACAAAAAAATCAAACTTAAACGCATATAACTTGATTTATCAAGATGAGCAAAATATTGCCAAAATAAGTGATGCAAAAAAAGGTTATACAAGAAATATATACATATTTGCTTTAGTGTTATTAATATATTGGATAATATTATTAATAATATATGAAAAAGATAAAAGAATTAAACTAGTTCCATATGATGAAGATGAATTATTTAAAAAATATAACCCTATGCTAGCAGGATGTTTACAGGGAAGTAGAGATATTTTAGCAAGAGATATTATAGGAGTTATATTAAATTTAATAGAAAAAGGCAATATGAAATTTAAAATAGATGGCTATTCTTCTGAAACAACGCGTAGATCGTATAAATTATATACTGTTTCAAAAAATCCTGAAAAAGAAAACCAAATGGATGAAATTGAGAAAATGGTATATGATTGGGTTTTTCAAAATGCAGATAAGGTGGAATTATCACAAAGATTGCAAAATATGCCTAAGGAAAAGGATGCAAATGAAAGATTTAAGAAACTAAATAATGCTACACAGGAAAAGCTAAATAGTATTGGAGCAAATCAAAAGAAAGTTCCAGTATTTATAAGAGTGTTTAATACATTTTTATTTTTCTTTACAGTATATATATCAGTAAAACATATTTTATATGAAGGAATGGAAATTTATGATACTTGGTCATTAATAGCTACAATATTTATAATGCTTATATATATGTTACCAATCACAATGCTTGTAATATATGGAGTTTTAAAAATTATAATAACAGTTAGAAAGAAAGTAAATAAGCTGATAAACAAAATTACAGGACAAAGAGTTGTAACAACAACTGTTGCTATAATTGTGATATTTTTAATAATAATTATATTAACAGCTCTTTTTAGTAGTAACGCAAATAAGTATATAATAGCAGATGAAGTATTGATATGTATATCGCTTATAATTATGCTTACAGATAATTTAATGATGAAAAATAGCATAAGAATGATAGAAGATTTTAGCAAAATAAATTGTTTTAAGGACAAAATAGAAAATTACACTATGATGGAAGATAGAGATATAGAACAAGTTACAATATGGGGAAAATATTTAGCATATGCTGTAAGTTTTGGAATAGCAGATAAGATAAGAAAGAGGATAAAAAATCTATCATTAGATGATGATTTATTAGAACTTTTAAATAATGAGGACATTTTAGAATATATAATGACAGATTATAGCTTTTTCTACTATAATGCAGATTTAGACTCAAGATTTGTAGAAAGCTATGGCAAAACTGTAGGAACAATGATTTCGGAAATTGGTTCAGGCAGTTCACGGAGATCGGAGGCGGATTCTCAGGGGGTGGAGGCTTTTCTGGTGGAGGAGGCTCACGGAGGAGGCCGGAGGTGCTTTCTAGCTCAGATTTGTGCAAATTAAAAGTTTAATAACTATAAAAATTATAGAAAAGTCAAGATAAAATGTGTTATATAGAGAAAAAAAACTCGAAAGTAAAATTCCGAGTTTTTTGTATATATTTGTGTAAAAGAATTATCTTTTTGAGAATTGTGGAGCTTTTCTAGCTTTTTTAAGACCATATTTCTTTCTTTCTTTCATACGAGGATCTCTTGTTAAGAATCCATTTGATTTTAAGATTGGTCTATATTCGATATCAGCTTCGTTTAAAGCTCTAGCTATACCATGACGGATAGCTCCAGCTTGACCTGTGTATCCTCCACCTTTTACAGTAGAAATTACATCATATTTAGCTGTTGTGTTAGTAACTGTTAAAGGTTGTTTAACTATAACTTTTAAAGTTTCTAATCCAAAATATTCATCTAAATCTTTTCCATTAACTGTTATTTTTCCAGTTCCTTCTATAAGTCTTACTCTAGCTACTGCGTCTTTTCTTCTACCAGTACCGTAGTAATATTTTTTATCTGCGTTAGACATTTATATTCCTCCCTTTAAATTAAAAATTCCATATTTCTGGTTTTTGTGCTTGATTTTCGTGTTCTGAACCACCATATACTCTTAATTTTTTAAGCATTTGAGCTCCTAAAGAGTTGTGTGGTAACATTCCTTTAACAGCTAACATCATAGCTTTTTCAGGATTTTTTTCTAACATATCTTTAGCAGGAACTTCTTTCATTCCACCAATATATCCAGAATGATGTCTGTATATTTTTTGATTTAATTTGTTTCCTGTTAATACTACGTCTTTACAATTTAAGATTATTACGTGATCACCTGTATCTATATTCTTTGTATAGATTGGTTTATGTTTTCCAGCAAGTAATCTAGCAGCTTCTGTTGCAACTCTACCTAATGGTTTGTTTGCTGCATCAATTATATACCATTTTCTTTGTATTTCACTTTTTTTAACACTATATGTCATATTATTCATGGTAAAATGTACCCTCCTATTTTAATTAATATATATATTTATATGATAATTAAATTTAAAACCACCGGGGAGAAGTCTTACATTTAATTCATATTTTCTCATAATACTGAATAATTTTATTACAAAAAAGTAAATTTGTCAAGGGGTTTAGCGATTTTTATGGAAAATAAAAGGGAAAGCATACTAAAAGGAATTATATCTTTATTAATATCACAAGTATTTATAAAAATAATTGGTTTAATATATAAATTATATTTAACAAATAGGGAAGGATTTGGAGATAGTGGTAATGCTATATACAGTAGTGGATTCCAAATATATGCATTACTTCTTACATTTTCATCAACAGGTGTACCTAATGCGATTTCATATTTAGTATCAGAAAGATTGGCTGTTGGAGATAATAAGGGAGCACATAAAATTTTTAAAATTGCATTTGTAACTTTTGCATTAATTGGAATAATGGGTTCTTTGCTTCTTTTTGTAGGTGCAGAAACAATTTCAGATAAATGGATACAAATACCAGAAGCAAAATATTCTTTAATGGCACTTTCACCATCAATATTTTTTGTATCAATAACATCTGTAATAAGAGGATATTTTAATGGCAGACAAAGTTTTTCCGTTACCGCAAAATCACAAACAATAGAGCAAATATTTAAAACGGTTTTTACGGTTTCACTGGTAGAATTAGTTGTAATTTTAGGAAAACAAAATACAGAAATAATGGCAGCATCTGCTAATATGGCAACAACTGTAGCAACGGTTTCAAGTTTTATATATATATTTCTATATTATAGAACAAAAAGAAGAGAAATAGGTCAAGAAATAGCTGAAACGGTAAATTACAAGCCAACAAGAATAAGAAAAACCTTGAAAAAAATAATAAATGTAGCAATTCCAATATCTATAAGTAGTTTAATATCATCCTTTGGTAAAAATATAGATTCATTTACAATTGTAAGATTTTTAAAAAATTATCTAACAGAACAAGAAGCCAAAATTCAATATGGAATTTTAAGTGGAAAAATAGATAGTTTATGTAGCTTGCCATTTGCATTTAATGTAGCATTTGTAACTACATTAGTTCCAAGTATTTCAAAATCAATGGCAAAAGGAGATTTAGAAGAGGTTGCAAAAAAGGCAGAAAAATATATATTAATTAGTATATTAATAGCATTTCCAATTGCATCAACAATGTTTATATATCCAAATGAAATATTAAAAATACTATTTCCAAATGCTCCAAGTGGTGCTATGTACTTAAAAATAAGTAGTATAACAATAGTTTTTATGCTTCTTGCACAAACAATTAATGGAGTTCTACAGGGAATAGGAAAAGTAAATATTCCAGCAATTTCTTTTGGAATTGGAATGATTGTAAAATTCTTATGCAATATAATATTAATACCAAATAAACAAATAGGGATATATGGAGCAATAATTGGAAATATTTTATGCAATATTTTAGCTTGTATTATATCAAGTTGTGTATTGATAAAAAATATAAAATTAAAAATTAATTTAAAAAAATTAATGATTAAACCACTTTTGGCTACAATATGTATGAATATTATATCAATAGTTTTGCATAGTAACCTAAAGTGCATAAAATCAAGCAATTTGGCAATAATAGTAACATTAATGGTAAGTTACTTAATTTATTTAATTTTAATAATTATTTTTAGAATTTATTTGCCCCAAAAAATAAAAATAAAAAATTTTTCCTAAATAAAGAGGGATTTTATCGAAGATTGGCGAATAAATTAAATAAAGTAGGTTATAAAAGTGCAACAAAATAGCATTAGAAGTAACTACATAAACACATATTTTTAGGAGGTAATTATAATGAACAAAGCTGAATTAGTAGCAGCAGTAGCTGCAAAAACAGGAGAAACAAAAAAAGCAGCAGAAGCATCAGTTAATGCATTTGTTGAAGTAGTAACAGAAGCATTAAAAAAAGGAGATAAAATCCAATTAGTAGGATTTGGATCTTTCGAAGTTAGAAAGAGAGCTGCTAGAAAAGGAAGAAACCCACAAACTAAGGAAGAAATAAAAATACCTGCATCTAAAGCTCCAGTATTCAAAGCTGGTAAAGCTCTAAAAGACGTTGTAAATAAAAAATAATTTTATTTAATATATTAAACTTTTGCAATATTTTTTTGCAAAAGTTTTTTTATATTTGAAAAAATTTTTATATAGTGGTATAATTAAGAAAGATGCATAATATTGCGAATCGGAAGGAGAGAATTGATATGACAAATAGGGGCAAAGTTATTTTAAACATTTTTGTTGTAGGAGCATTATTCTTGACTATTTTAGTAACTGGAGGTTTTGTAAAAGAAACATGCCGGTATACTATAATTGGTCTTCAGATAAGAGAAATAGAAGACAATGGTAAGCAAATAATATATAAGAAAGGTGGCCGAACCTGTGGTTGGGATGTATATCCGGACCTTAAGGAGAAATATGAAGATAAGATAAATGAGCGGAAAGAGCTTGTAGAAAGCTCAGATGTAGCTTCTTGGTTATCTTCTTCATCAAGTACCGTTACGGGAAAGATAATAAGAGTTTGTGCTTTGGTCATTAGTATATTTATTTGTGCATCATCGTTGTATCTCTTATATCGCTTGCTTTTGCAAGATATGGGATATTTGCTTGAGGTTCTCCGCATGAAATAATGCGGGGTTCCTTTTTATAATTAGTAATAAAAACAAACCTCACACATATAATTTACTAAAAACTATATGTGTGAGGTTATTATGATTATATTAAACAAAAAAAGAATAACATTAATTCTATCAGGGATATTCCTATCAGTTTTTGTATTCATCCTAACAACAGGAAACGCCGAGGAGCAAAATAAATACATATCAACAGTAAGTTTACCAGCATCAGGAAAAACAATAGTAATAGATGCAGGACACGGAGTACCAGATGAAGGAGCTCAAAGTAGCAATGGAACAACAGAGGCTGAGACAAATTTAAAAATAGCATTAAAACTTCAAAACTTACTAGAGCAAAGTGGTTGTACAGTAATACTTACAAGGTCAGATGAAAATGCAATATATGATATTGATAGTAAAACTTTAAAACAGAAAAAAATATCAGACATAAAAAATAGAGTAAAAATAGGAAATGAAAGTTCGGCAGATATATTTGTATCAATACATTTAAACAAAATTCCACAATCTCAATATGATGGTTGGCAAACATTTTACAAAGAAGGAAGTGAGGATGGCGCAAGACTTGCAAAAACAATACAAGAAAACCTAAATAAAACAATCCAAAAAGAAAATAATAGAATAGCTAAAACAATAGACAAAATATATATTATAAAACACGTTGAAATCCCAACAACAATAGTAGAATGTGGATTTTTATCAAATCCTGATGAGGAAAAATTGTTGTTAGAAGATGAGTATCAAAATAAGCTAGCTTGGGGAATTTATAATGGAATTATAGATTATTTTTATCAGTAAATGCTAAAAGGTATTGAAAAATAAGTCAAAAAGTGATATCATAAAAAAGCTTAAGGGGCAAAGGAAATATTTTGATATTTCCTTTGCCTTTTTGTGCTCAAATTTAGGAGATGATAAAAGTAGAAGAAAAATATTACAAAATATGGATAACATTAATAAAAGGCTTAGGAATAAAAAAATATACAAATCTCATAAACAAATTCAAAACAAGAAAAAATATTTATTATGCAAAAAAAGAAGATTTAACAAATATTCCATTAATAGATTTAAGAACGATAGAAAATATATTAGAAGAGAAAAATAAAATACTTGCAAAACAATGCCTAATATATATGGAAAAAAATAATATAGATATTATATCAATAGAAGAAAAAGAATATCCTATTAATTTAATAAATATATATAGTCCGCCAATATGTTTGTATATTAGAGGCAACAAAAATATATTAAAAAATAAAAGTATAGCAATAGTTGGATGCAGAGATTGTACTGAATATGGAAAAAAGACAGCCCAAAAATTTAGTTACAATTTAGCACAAAATAAAATCAATATAGTAAGTGGACTAGCAAAAGGAATAGATAGTGAGGCACATTTAGGAGCTATATATGCAAAAGGCCTAACAACAGCAGTTTTAGGAAATGGACTAGATACAATTTATCCAAAAGAAAATTATTATTTAGCAGAAAAAATTCTAAGAAATAATGGAGCAATTATATCAGAATATCCAATAGGAACAAAGCCAGAAAAAATGAATTTTCCAGCAAGAAATAGAATAATAAGCGGAATATCAGATGGATTATTAGTTGTAGAAGCAAAGAAAAAAAGTGGAACATTAATTACCGTAGATTTTGCATTAGAACAGGGCAGAGATGTTTTCATAGTACCACGGAAATATAGATTCATCAAACTCAGAAGGAACAAATGATTTAATAAAACAAGGAGGAAGGCTAGTTACAAGTTACGAAGATTTGTTATAGTGATTTTTTCGAAATGGGGACGGTTCCTTTTTGAAAAAGGAACCGTCCCCAATACGAAATTGTCAACCTTCTTTTTCTTTTAAATATTTAAGCTTAGTAGCCATACCACCTCTTAAATGTCTTTCAGCTTTATTTTCATCTAAAATTTCTCTAACTTGTTTGGCTAAAACAGGATTAATTTTAAGTAATCTATCAGAAACATCTTTATGAACAGTGCTTTTTGAGACACCAAATTTTTTTGCAGTACTTCTCACAGTATCTTTGGTTTCAATTATATAATGTGCAAGTAAAGTGGCACGATCTTCGATTGATAATTTTTTCATTTAAAGCCCCCGTTTAGAAATACTTTTGTTTAATTATATTCTGAATAAAATTAGGTTAGAACTTTAAAATTTATGTATAAAATACTATTAATTTTTTTTAATATGTGATAAAATACAAAAAACAAAATAAGACATAAAATGATAAGGGGAACAAAATGGGAGATATAAATGTTTTTTCAGGACCAATGAAATGTGGAAAAAGTATGCATATATTAAATGAATTTAATAGACAATTAATAGCTGGAAAAAATGCAATGATTTTTAAGCCTCAAATTGATAATAGAGCAGGTAATAGTTATGTGGCGACTAGAGATGGAAAAAAACTTGTTGCACAAAACATTAAAGATATTTCGGAACTTGAAAACTATAATGCAGATGTATTTTTTATAGATGAATTTCAATTTCTAGAGGGAAATGTAAAAACAATAGAAAAATTAGCTGATAGTGGAAAGAAATTTTATATAGCAGGATTAAATTTAACATCAGATAAGAAGCCTTTTGGTAAAATGGGAGATTTAATGTGTATTGCAGATAATATAAAAATGATGACATCAATATGTGAAATATGTAAAAACGATAATGCGGTATTTTCGTATTTCAAAGGTAAAAAGGACCAAGACATTGTAATTGGAGATGGAGAATATATACCAGTATGTAGGAAATGCTATGAGAAAATGAAAAAGGAGGAGAGATAGAATTTTATCTATCTCTCTTCATCTATTTTTTTCATAGTATTTTCTATATAAGTTCCAGCAGGTGATGGTCTGTTAAAATATGGAATCCCAAAAGATGTTTGCCTTTTTTCATTTAGAGTAGAACTTATTTCTACATTAGATTGAGTGGGTTCACCTAAGAAAGGCAAAAAGCAAAAAGCGATATCAAGAGTTATTTTATCACTACCAACTTTTGGCGTTCTATTAGGAATAGTATCATATGTATAAATCTTACCATCTTCAGTTTGAAAGAAAATAGGCTCCTTAGGATTATATCCAACAATTGTATGAGTATAAAATTCAACCGGCAAATTAGAACTAGCCTGTAATTTTCTTACTTTTTGAGGATTTGTCGTATATTTAATGCATTTATCCCAATAATTAAAATCAGAAAGAGCACTTGTAAAATCATTTTTTTCTGTTATATATTTGTGCAATCTCTTTAAAAATGCATTTTCATTTGGTGTTAATTGATTAGATGTATTTTTCAAATCAAGCATTTTAGCAGAAATATCAAGGAGCTGATCTAATCCAGGAACAGAAAATATTGCAGCCTTTTGCAATGCTTTATTTTCCGAAAATTCGGCAATATTTAAGAGTTCATTATAAAATCTTAAATCATTCCAACTTAACCATTCATCTAAATTCACATCATTTGCAGAATGAATATTTTTTAAGTTTACTAAAAATTGCTGTAAATTTGTTCCATTAGGTTCATTGGTTTCTAATGCTTTTTTTATAACAAGTGCAGTGGATTTATCACGAATTTCTGTCATAGGATGATAATAGAAATCTTTATAAGCCATAACTCTTAAATTTAAAAATTCCTCAATTGAATCTATAGAAGAGATGTCAAAAACAGGAATAAAAGAACTTTTTGCATCTTTTGATTTTAAAAGTTTAAAAGGTTCAAATTTTTTATATTCGGGTTTCCCATTAAAAGCTAAATCTCTATATAAATAATCGAACCTATCTATATCGTAATTTCCTTCATCTAAAAAGTTAAATCCAAAATAATTATGTTCTAAAGTATCTTGAAAAACATGAGGAAGCTTAGGAGAAATATTTGATAGACAAGATTGAATTTGTTTATTTTCTAATAAAATACGTTTACCAATTTCTTCATGAAATCCAGGTTTTTGAATAACAGATGATTCTAGTGAATGAGAAAGTGGCAAATGCCCAATATCATGTCCTGCGGATTTTATAAGTTCAGCAATCAAGTTTAGCTTTAAGTCATTTTGTTCAACATATTTTTTGAATTCAGGATTATCTACAAATTGTTGCAAAATAATTTGCCTTTTTAAATTATATACACCAAGAGAATGTTCATATCTTGTATGCAATGCATTTGAATTATTATCTATAAATTTACTAAGTTGTAAAATTTTCTTTAATCTTTGCATTGGAAAAGTTTCAAATAAATCCTTAAGTTCCTTAGGATAATATATTAAAGGTTTTTTTACCAAAGGTACGGGATCTTCTTCGTAATGTAGCTCTATATTATTTTGTTCAAACAGCCATTTGAAAAATGCCATGTTTAAATCATATTCATCTGAAGTTGGGTGAAAAATTTTATTAGTTATCATGTTTGCCCCCAATAATTTTAAATATATACACTTTATATCATAATTCTACATAAAATTCAATAGTGTCAAACCTACAAAATTCGACATATAATAATATTAGCCTATATAATGAGGTGATACAATATGACTAAAATAAAAAAAGGAGACATTGTTGGAAGAATTTCCTACAATAAAGACATTATTTTTATTGTTAAAGACATAAGAAACAAAAACAATGTTATTTTAGAAGGAATTTTTGAGAGAATTATAGCAGATAGTAGTATATATGATTTAGAATTAATAGATAAAAAAGAAATAAATATAAAAGAGGCACTAAAAGAATATGAATTAAAAAAGCAGGAAAATAGAATAGGTAAAGATTCTACTAATGGAAAAATTCTACATTTAGATGGAGATAAAAGATATAGTGAAAAATCCTTTAAATATTATCAAAAGATGGGAATAAATGCCATAGTAAAAAACATTCCTGAAAATAAACAGCCAAGAGTCGTATATAATTTATTGAAGACGTATAAACCAGATATACTAGTAATTACAGGACATGATGGTATGTTAAAAAAAGGATATGGTTATTACGATATATATAATTATAGAAATTCAAAGTATTTTATAGCTACTGTAAAAGAAGCCAGAAGATATGAAAAAGATACAGATTCAAGCTTAGTAATATTTGCGGGAGCCTGTCAAAGCTATTTTGAAGCATTGATGCAAGCAGGAGCGAATTTTGCTTCATCTCCTGCAAGAATTCTAATCGATATTTTAGATCCATTAATAGTTGCAAAAGAAGTTGCAATAACAGATGATTGTAAATACGTGAAAATAGAAGATATTGAAAATAAATTAAGAGATGGAAAAAGAGGGATTGGAGGTACAGGAGCAAGACGGAAAAAGAAAGAAAAATATATAACAAAATATAGAAAATGCTGGAAATGCGTTTTCTATATTTGTTTGTAATTAAAATGTAATATAAATGTAATATTAAACAAAATAACAATCGAAACATCTGAAACAACTGAGGTACAAGGAAAAAACAAAAATAAAGGCATTTTGACAATCTACCACCAAAATGTTATAATTCAGACAATAAATATATTAGAAGGTGATATAAATGATTTGCTCTAAAGATATTACAAACTTAAAGTCAAACATAATTGACAAAATTGGACAAAAGATAATAGTTAAAGGATCATTAGGAAGAAACAAATCTTTTGAAAAAGAAGCCACTATAGATAAAGTATATTCAAATATATTTACAGTGAAATATGATGAAGGAGCAAGAAATGCGACATATAGTTATACAGACATATTAACTAGAACTGTTGAAGTACAAGTTTTAAATGATGATAATACATATTGTCCATTAATACCACCAGCACAAGTAGTAAGTAAAAAAAGAATAAAAGTATAAAATAAAATGGCAAGTAAGTAATACTTGCTATTTTTTTATAAATATAGTATATTAATATTTGTATATAAAAAGGGAGAAAGACTTATGATAAATCTAAGAAATGAAAAAGGCTCAATAACACTATTTGTATTAATATCTTGTTTATTTTTTGTTGCATCAGTAGCCTGTGTTCAAATGTATATGCAAAGTAAAAAAATAGCTGTAGATAGGGAATATAGAGCAATAAAATCCAATTACGAAGGAAATACTTTAGAAGAGGAAAACTTAAAAAATGATTACATAGAAGTTGAAAAATTAAACAATGTAAGTGTAAATATTATAAAATCAACAATTTCTGGAAATATTTTAAATGTAGAATTTAAAATTAACAATGCAGAAAATGTCAGCATAAAATCTATAAAATACGGTTGGGGAACTAGTGACTCAGTAAAAACAGTAGAAAGATGGAATTTTATAGAAAATGCTAATACAGAAACTAATTTGATTGCTACAAATAGTAATGTAAAGACTAAAGGAGATTATTATTTATTTATTGTAATAAATAATAAAATTTTAAGTTCAAAAATAACAGTATAGAAATAAAAGAGGCTACTTTTATATAATATAGATATTGTAGCCTCATAAAAATATTAGTTTACCCAGAAGATAATGTTACTAAAAATTATACTAAAAATAGTAATTAAAATTGTAAAAATACCACCAAACATATTATGGTTATTCTTTATTTCATAAATTCCAAATAATAAAACATATAAAAAAATCAATAAACATATTATAGAGAAAAATAATCTAATAAAAAACGTATTCATATATTATACCTCCATTTAAGAATCTTGTATTAAAAGACTAGAAATAATATTAGATTGTATCTCAATATTAAATTCAGCAGAGGGATATTTTTCATTCCAATCATAATTTGTATAGTCAGGAATAGTTAAAAATTTTTGTTTCGCTAATTTATTAAAACCATTCAAATCACATTTATAATTACGAGAAGTTTTGTATAAATAATCCTTCATTTTTGATGACAGATAATCTTTCATTGAGTCATTTATTTTTGTAAGAGTTGAGCTATCTGAAATACGCAAATTTTCCTGTCCTGTCAAAGTTTTTCCTGTAAGGTTTAATTTTATTGTTATTACAGGAACATCTTTAGAAAGATTTATATTTGTATATGCTGGTTCTAAGCTACTTACAGAAATATCTATTTTTTTATTTTCCTCAAAAGGACTATTAATGCAAATATTAAAGGTATCAACAGCATTTTCAATTAAACTATAGCAAAGAGTATCTATTGCAGAAAGTTTATCAATATATTTATCATCTTTAAAAACAGCTAATCCAATATTTTCGGTACCTCTGTCACCATCTACTATAGCAAAACCGGGAGACAGGTTATCTAAGGATGAATTGTCACTAGATTTTTCTAAATGAGTAGATTGAGTAGATGTATTTGACGAAGTATCATTTGTTTCAGAATTATTATTTGTTGAATTTAAAGAGGATTCATCATTAGATGTATTATTTTGAGAAGAGCCATCACTAGAACTTGAATTTTTTTTATTAGACGAATTAGATTGAGATTCATTTTTACTTTTTGTTCCTAATATTGCAACAGCACCGCTATCTGTATTTGTAAGGTTGCGGTAAAACTGACCAAGTAAAATATTTGATGTATATCCTGTGTAATCAGCAGATGTAGGAAAAATATCATAATATTTTGTAAGTATTCCTTCAAGTAATGAAGTTGAGTTTTTTATATAATCTTTAGCAGTTTCGGTTGCAATTATAACATTAGTTGTGGGGCGTATTTGAGTATCATTCATAAGGTAAGTAATTTCTTGGGAAATACCACTTTGTGCAACATCTTCTGAAAATACAACAACTTTGCAATGTGATAAACTAAGTTGTTTTCCTGCATAAGCATTCATCAAATTTATAGCCTCTGGAATAGATGATGCCACAACAGAATCTATTATGGGATCACTTAAAGTTGAGGAGTTAGATTCGGAAAATGCCGATAAATCTGTGAATTCAAAAGAAATTTGTAAATTGTCCTCAGATGGGGCTTTATCTATTCCAATAGCAATTACATAATCTAGATGGTCTATATTATGAGAATTGTAGGATGAAGAGAAAGCAAATACAAAAACAAGAGTAACCGTAGCTATAAGTATAATCTTTAATGAGGTTTTAATCATAATTAAAAAATCCTTTCATTTAAAATTAAATTGCTTTTTTCATAAATTTCTTTTTAATATTTGCAAATATTAAAATAAGAAATGGGAGTAGTATTCCTATAATTAATAATAAAGATTTTGAAATAGTTGTTTCCAAAAATAAAATAGTTGAGTTAAGTTTGTAACACATAGTTATTCCAAAAATATTTAATAAATAAGCAAAAATTATAGGTTTCTCATTAGATATATTTGTAATATTTTTAAAAATATCTATAACAATATAGGCATTTATGCTAAAAATAGGAATAAATCCTAAAACACAAAATAGTAAAAACATAGAATCTAGTCTTTGGAAAAAAGTACCAAATTCGATAGATCTTACAGAAATATACAAAGGAAAAAATTCGCTATTACTGAATTTTTCTCCAAACAAAAATAAAATATTACCACAGCTAAATAACAAAAAGCATGAGGATAAAATAATTGCAATCAGACAAATTTTTCTAAAATTCTCTGGATGTTTAAGTTTCTGAGGGACAAATAATAAATAGGCAAGTCCATAAAAAGCATAAATATTACTTAATCCACTTAAAAAAGTTGAAGTTATTCCATTACCCAAAATTGGAAAAATATTTGTAAAATCAAAATTTTTACCATTACCAACAAATATAAGGACAACACTTGCAAGCATTAAAGGCAGTACTAAAACAGCAGTTTTAAATATACAATTATTTCCTAAAAAGATAACAATACCTGTTGCAATACAAAATAATAAAGAAATGAAAATTATATTAGTCATAGGGTAATAGATAGTTTGCAAACAGTCGCAAATTTTTTTAAAAAACAAAGAAGCTCTAAAAGTAAAATAAACAATAAAAATTATTCCTACGGAAAACTTTAAGATTTTTCCTCCTAGAAAATCGGAAATATCTAAAAGGCTTTTTCCAGAAAAATTTTTAGCAAATAAACTCAAAATTAGAACTACTACAATTGCAAGCAAACTTACAATAAAAGATGTTATAAGACTTGCAGAAGAACAAGTACGAATTATTTCTTGACTAGTAGATAATACCATTCCGTTAATAGATATTAAAGTTAAAAATGCAATAGCTTCAATATTTTCTAATTTCGAATTATCCATAAAAACTAAATCCTTTCATAAAATAAAATCCTAATTATTATATTTCCATTTCTTACTAATTTTAGGCTGAGCCTCTTTTTTCTTTGGTAAAATATAACTTGCACGTTGTTCTTGTTTCCAAGTAGGTTTTATAAAATAACTATTAGGTCCTAAACTTAAATAAGGTGTAAAAGGAGAGGTAAAATCAACTCCAAAAGATTTCATACTGCAAAGCATAGATATATATACAAACAAACCTAATCCAATGCCTAAAAATCCAGCTATATATCCTAAAATAATAAACAAAAATCTGTAAATTCTTAAATGAAAGGCAAAGGAAAAATCTGGTATTGCAAATGAACTTAATCCTGCTATTGCAACAACAATAATTAGAATTGGACTTACAATATGAGCAGAAACTGCAGCATCTCCCAAAATTAAAGCACCAACAATTCCTAAAGTTGAACCAACAGGACCAGGAACTCTTAGGCTAGATTCACGTATAAGCTCAAAAGAAAGTTCCATAAGTAATAATTCAAAAATAATTGGAAAGGGTACATTTTCTCTACTAGCTAAAATGGAAAACAGTAATTCGGTTGGAAGCAATTCCTGATGAAAAGAGGTTATTGCTATAAAAATTCCAGGAGAGAGTAATGTTATAAAATATGCAATACATCTTAACAATTTTAGAAAATTAGCAAAAGAAACTTTTAAATTGGTATCTTCTGGAGATGACAAAAAATCTATTAAAACAGCAGGAGCAGTAATTGAATAAGGAGTACCATTTAGCAAAATTACAACTCTTCCTTGCATTAAAAATTGTGCACATTTATCTGGTCTTTCTGATGATATCAAACTTGGAATTCCACTATAATCAGTATCTTCAATTAACTGTTCAAGTTGTCCTGAAGAAAAGATACTATCTAATTCTAAATTATTAAGTCTATATTTTACTTCATTTACAAGCTTAGGATTTGCAATATTATTCATATAACATACCGCAACTTTAGTTTGAGAAATTTTGCCAATATCTATGTTTTCTATTATTAAATTTTCGTTATTAATAATTCTTCTTAAAAGAGAAGTATTTGTTCTAAGATTTTCTACAAATGCCTCTTGAGAACCTTTTATAATAACTTCATTATTGGGGGACTGCACACTTCTTTGTTTAAATCCTTTTACATCAATATCAAAAGCTGTACTTATTGTATCCACAAAAAGAATGCAATTTCCAGAATTCACACCACTAAAAGCATCTTTAAATTGAGTTATTTTTTTTAGATTATTTTGAGGCATTAGATGTGAATATATATAATTTTCAAGATTAAAATTCTTCACTTTTTTTACAGATATATTATCTTTAGGGTTTGAAGATATTACTTCTTGTTTTAAATTACCATCAAAGGTATTACTATCATTTCTTAGCATTAATGGATCTAAAACAAATCTGTTTATTAAGTCAGAATCTACCATTCCATCTATATATAGCAAAAAAGCTTTGTAATTTTTATTTTTTGCAGTTAGCGAAAATTCGCGGAGCATTATATCGCTATTTATTTTTATATTATATTGTAAATTTATATATTTTAAATTTAAAGATATATTATTTGTTATATCTTTATTTTGGTCTTTGGGTTTTATATCTGTTTGAATATATGGAGTTAATGTGAAATTATAGTTTTTGGGTGGGGTATATTTAAAAATTTGTTTAATATTCATAAATTTCTCCTTTTTTATAGTATTGGCAGAAAAATGAAATTTATACCAATATAAAAAAATTATTAATAGTCATAAAAATATGTGCCATAAATCAAAAAATCTTGCAAATTAGCCAATTTTAATGTATAATAAAAAAGATTTTTTAAGAGAAAGAAGGAAAAATAAATGAAAGCAATAGAAATAAGAAACAAATATTTAAACTTTTTTAAAGAACATGGACATACAGTAATACCATCAGCACCATTAATACCAGAAAATGATCCATCAGTATTATTTACAACAGCAGGAATGCAACCACTTGTCCCATATTTACTTGGAGAACCACATCCAGCAGGAACAAGACTAACAGATTACCAAAAATGTGTAAGAACAAACGACATAGATGAAGTAGGAGACAATCGTCACTTAACATACTTTGAAATGCTAGGAAACTGGTCACTTGGAGACTATTTCAAAGAAGAATCAATAAAAATGAGTTTCGACTTCCTAACAAAAGAATTAGGAATACCAGTAGAAAAGCTATCTGTAACAGTATTCAAGGGAGATAAAGATTGTCCAAAAGATGAAGTAGCAGCTTCATGTTGGAAAAAAGCAGGAATACTAGATGGACACATCTACTATTACGGAAAAGACGACAACTGGTGGATAGCTGGAGAAACAGGACCATGCGGACCAGACACAGAAATGTTTTACGATACAGGAAAGCCAGCATGCTCACCAGACTGTCAACCAAGTTGTGATTGTGGAAAATACGTAGAAATCTGGAATAATGTATTTATGGAATACTTTAAAGACGAAAAAGGATATTCAAAACTAAAACAACACAATGTCGATACAGGACTTGGTTTAGAAAGAATGACAATGTTATTACAAGGAAAAGAAACACCTTTTGATACAGAAATATTTAAACCAATAATGGACAAACTTTACGAGCTTGAAAAGGTAGATATAATAGAAAGTAGAAGAATAATAGCAGAACACTTACGTTCAAGTATGATGATAATATCAGATGGAGGAAGACCATCAAACTTAGATAGAGGATATGTACTTCGTCGTTTAATAAGAAGAATGATAAGACATCTGAACAAACTTCAAATAAATCTTGAGGAATTAGGAACATTAATAGAATTAAATGTGGAAAACCTAAAAGAAATGTATCCAGATTTAGAAAAAAATAAAGACCTAATAAAAACAGTCATAATAGAAGAAAAAGACAAATTTGTAAAAACATTAGCAAATGGGGAAAAAGAATTCAACAAAGAAGTTGCAAAACTAAAAGCACAAGGAAAAGATATGATTGATGGAAAAATGGTATTTAGATTATATGATACTTATGGATTTCCACCAGAAGTAACAAAAGAATTAGCTGAAGAATCAGAAATGAAAATATCAATGGAAGAATTTGATAAATTATTCAAAGAACATCAAGAAAAATCAAGAGCAGGAGCAACACAAAAATTCAAAGGTGGTTTAGCATCAACTGGAGTTATAGAAACAAAATACCATACAGCAACACACCTTCTAAATGCAGCATTAAAGCAAGTTCTAGGCTCACACGTACATCAAAGAGGAAGTAACATAACAGAAGAAAGAATGAGATTTGACTTTTCACATCCAAGCAAAATGACACCAGAGGAAAAGAAGCAAACAGAAGATTTAGTAAACAAATGGATAAAAGAAGCAATTCCAGTAGAAAGACTAGAAATGAAAAAAGACGAAGCAATAGCCATGGGAGCAGAAGCAATGTTTGCTGATAAATATGGAGATACTGTAACAGTATACAAAATTGGAGATGTATCAATAGAATTATGTGGTGGACCTCACGTGTCTAATACAAGTGAATTAGGCCATTTTAAGATTAAGAAAGAAGAGGCAAGTTCTTCAGGAGTTAGAAGAATTAAGGCTATACTAGAGTAATTTTTCTGATTGGGGACGGTTCTTTTCACAAAATGTTCCATTGGGACCGGTTCTTTTTGGGACACTTTTTGTGAAAGGAACCGTCCCAAATCCAAAAAAGAAAGGAGTTTTCAAAATGAAAGATGATTGTTTATTTTGTAAAATAATAAAAGGAGAAATACCATCAACAAAGGTGTATGAAGACGAATTAGTATATGGATTTAAAGATATAAATCCAGCTGCACCAATTCATATTTTAGTTGTTCCTAGAAAACATATTGATTGTTTAACAGACTTAACAGACGAGGACGAAAAATATGTATGGGCTATTCATAAAGCTATGAACAAAATAGCAGAAGAACAAGGATTTAAAGAAAACGGATATAGAGTAATTGTAAATTGCGGTAAAGATTCTGGACAAGAAGTTATGCATTTACATTATCATTTATTAGCAGGTGCTAAATTTGGAGATAAAATTGTATAGAAAGGTAAGTTGAAATGAGTTTTACACAAATTGCAGTAATTTATTTGATTGTAATTAATATTTTAGGATTTTTGGTTATGGGGTTAGATAAACATAAGGCTAAAATGGCTGATAGAAGAATACCTGAAAATACGTTGTTTATGTTTACGATTTTAGGTGGTGGAGTTGGAACAATTGCTGGAATGTATGTTTTTCACCATAAGACTAAGAAGATGAAATTTAAGGTTGGAATGCCTTTGATTTTGATTTTGGAGATATTAATTTTTGTTTATTTTAAATATGTGATGTAGTGAATTTAATAGGCAAATTAAATTTAACATTGACAAATGGTTATAAATGATTTATAGTATTTGTTGCCTTTCTCTTAAGGGTAGAAAGGAGGTCACAATTAGTGAAAAACTTTATTCAGCTATTAAAACTTATAGTACTTTATTTAATTGTAAAAGCACTGTTTGAAGAATAGCACACAAAAAGACTAGGAATTGATTAAGGACTTTCCTAGTCTTTTTTTGTCACTTTTGTGAAAAACTTTATTATTCCAACGTTGTTGATATCATGATAGCACACATTTTATTATATGTCAAATTTTAAATTTTATGAATTTTTAGTAAAGTAACGAAAAGTAGGCAATTTACAGGAAAATATTTAAAAATACTTTTCAAAATCAAATTTTTAAAATAGAGGAAAACGTCAAAAATATATTCTATATGTTACCTATAATTACCATAAATAATACTATTAGTATACATTTAATAAGCAATAAAGAAAATAAACAAAAATATAATGCATTCAATAATAATTTATTGAATGTGTATTTTTTAAAAATAAAGTATACATAAAACTGACAAGAAGATGGAAGAAACTAATAAACATTTTATCAACAATGAATTGTGAATAACTTACACATTAAAACTATACATTTTAAAGTTATTCACAGAGTTATCCACATTATCCACATTTGTTGTGGATAAGAAGATTACATAAATAACTAAACATAATGTAATAAAATAGACATAATTGTAATAATTTCGAAACAAAAGGAGGTTATTTAGCAAATACTGAAATAATAATCTACATTATTTGATAATATAACTATTTAATCGACAAAAATATACTTTTAACGATAAAATAGTTTTAAACATATAATATTATAAAAAGTATTATATGGAGGAAAAGATGTTAGAAGAAATAAAGTACAAACTAAAAAGAAAATTGTTTAGACAGATGGAAGCCTATGATATAACTTTAGATGAGCTTAAAGAAAAACAAATGAAAGGTGCTGAAATTATTGATGTTAGAAATAAAAGAGAATATGATGAAAGTCATATTTTAGGAAGTATAAATGTTCCAGAATACCAGATAAACGAAAGTTTTGAGAAAATTGTACCTAATAAAAATAAAGAAATTGTCGTGTATTGCTCAAGTGGTTTTAGGAGTACAAGTGCATATAGGAGGCTTAGATGTTTAGGATATAGGAATGTTTGGAATTTGTATGGAGGATTGGAGAATTACTAAAAACGTAACTATTTATTATAACATATAGAAGAGATTGATTTGGTATTATTATGGATTGCTAATATACCAAATTTTATTGCTGATTTCTTAACTTCCGGATTTTTTTTATAATCTGCACAATCCCCATCAATTGTTATACGGTTGATGGGGATTTTTGAAGTGCAAAATTTAAAATACCCCTAGAAAAATCAACTAAAATATGATAAAATACCCAATAATAAAAAGAAGGAAAAACAAAATGAAAAGATATACCAAAAATCAAATAAAAGAATTATCGAAGATTCTAAAAAATGACGGAGTAATAAGTGTACCAACAGACACAGTATATGGAATATGTGGCAGTATAAAATCTATAAAAGCACAAACAAAACTAAAAGAAATAAAAAGCAGACCAGTTAGCAAACCATTTCCAATAATGTGTGCAGATATAGACCAAATAAAAAGCATTGCAATAATAGACAATAAATCAGAAAAAATAATAAGAGAATTTATGCCAGGTCCAATAACAATTGTATTAAGAAAAAATTCACAATTACCAGAATACATAAATAATGGAAAAGAAACAATTGCCATAAGAATGGCAACATCAAATGAACTAAAAGAATTAATAAAAAGCTTAAGATGCCCTATATTTATGACAAGTGCAAACAAAAGCGGAGAAGAAGTTTGCAAAACTTTAGAAGATATAGAAAAGAATTGCCCTAATTTAGATGGAATGCTAGAAGGGAAAGTATCATTTGGAAAAGCAAGTACAATAGTCGATTGTACATCAAATGAAATAAAAATATTAAGAAAAGGGCCAATTTCAGAAAATGAAATTACAAAAGCCTTAAATAAAACATAAAAGGAGAAAAATATAAATGCAAGAAAAAAACAATTACCAAAAATATATAAGAAACTTCAGTATAGTAGCCCACATAGACCACGGAAAATCAACACTAGCAGATAGACTAATAGAGCTTACAGGTGCATTATCTAAAAGGGAAATGGAAGAACAAATTTTAGATAATATGGAGATAGAAAGAGAAAGAGGAATAACAATAAAAGCCCAATCTGTAAGAATGAAATACAAGGCAAAAGATGGACAAGAATATACATTCAATCTAATAGATACACCAGGCCATGTAGACTTTAACTACGAGGTATCAAGGAGTTTAGCGGCTTGTGATGGAGCAATACTAATTGTAGACAGCACACAAGGGGGAGAAGCCCAAACACTTGCAAATGTATATCTTGCAATAGACAATAACCTAGAAATTTTGCCTGTAATAAACAAAATAGATTTGCCAAGTTCAAGGCCAGAAGAAACACAAAAAGAAATCGAAGACATAATAGGAATACCAGCAGAAGGATGTCCTTGCATATCAGCTAAGACAGGTTTAAATGTAGAACAAGTTTTAGAAAAAATTGTAACAGACTTGCCCGCTCCAAAAGGAGATGAAGAAGCAAAAACAAAATGCCTAATATTTGACTCATATTATGACAATTACAAAGGCGCAGTAGCTTATGTAAGAGTAATGGATGGAACAGTGAAAGTTGGAGACGAAATAAAGCTTATGCAAGCAAATAAAGTATTTACAGTAACAGAGCTTGGATACTTTGCACCAGGTTCATATATGCCAGCAAATGAGTTAAAAGCAGGAGAAGTTGGATATATTGCAGCAAGTATAAAAAGTCTATCTGAAATTCACGTTGGAGACACGATTACATTAAACCAAAATCCAGCAGATGAGCCATTAAAAGGATATAAAAAAGTACAACCCATGGTATATTGCGGAATTTATCCAATAGATGGAAGTCAATTCGAAGCACTAAAATTAGCATTAGAAAAATTAAAACTAAATGATGCAGCACTTGAATTTGAACAAGAAACATCAGTAGCATTAGGCTATGGTTTTAGATGCGGATTTTTGGGATTACTTCATTTAGAAATAATAGAAGAAAGACTAGATAGAGAATTTGATTTAGGACTAATTACAACTGCACCATCTGTAATATATAAAGTTCATAAAACAAACGGAGAAGTTTTAGATATTTATAATCCAGGAGATTTACCACCACAAGGAGAAATATCATTTATAGAAGAGCCAATTGTACGAGCTAAAATTTTAACACCAAAAGATTATGTTGGTGGAATAATGGAAATGTGCCAAAATAGACGTGGTAATTATATTGATATGAAATATTTAGATGAAACAAGAGTAGAACTGATTTATGATATGCCTTTAAATGAAATAATTTATGACTTTTTCGATAACTTAAAATCAAAAACAAAAGGATATGCATCATTTGACTATGAATTTAAGGAATACAAAGAAGCAAAACTTGTTAAATTAGATATACACGTAAATGGGGAAGCTGTTGATGCTTTATCATTTATAGTTCACAAAGATATGGCATATTCAAGAGGAAGAAAAATGGTGGAAAAGCTAAAAACAGTCATACCAAGACATTTATTTACTATTCCACTTCAAGCAGTTGTTGGAGGTAGCATAATTGCAAGAGAAACAATATCTGCATTAAGAAAAGATGTACTTGCAAAATGTTATGGTGGAGATATTACAAGAAAGAAAAAATTGCTTGAAAAACAGAAAAAAGGTAAAGCAAGAATGAGACAAATTGGAAAAGTTGAAATGCCACAAGAGGCGTTTTTATCAGTATTAAAATTAGATGATGAGGAGAAAAAATGAAACTAAACATAGTAATGGTAGAACCAGAAATACCACAAAATACAGGAAATATAGCAAGAACATGTGCAATAACAGGAGCAAAACTACACCTTGTACATCCATTAGGATTTAAACTAGATGAAAAATCATTAAAAAGAGCGGGACTAGATTATTGGGATAAATTAGATATCGAAGAACATAATTCGCTTGAAGAATTTTTAGAAAAATATAAACCAGAAGAAAATAATATGTTTTTCGCAACAACAAAAGGAAAAACAAAATATACAGATATTGATTATTCTAATATGGAGGAAGTATTTGTTTTATACGGAAAAGAAACAAAGGGTTTACCAGAATGGTTATTAGAAAAATACTTGAATGCCAAAACAATAAGAATACCAATGCTTCCAACACTTAGATCATTAAATCTATCAAATTCGGTTGCAATTATTACTTATGAGATTTTAAGGCAAAAGAATTTTGAGGATTTGCAAGAAGTGAGTAATTATTTTGATGAGTAAAATTATATAAAAATGTTGAACAAAAAACAAATAAATGTTATTATAATAATGGAAAATAAAATGCCCTATTGAGACCGGTTCTTTTTGGGGATGTGTCCCAAAAAGAACCGGTCCCAATGGGGCAAAAGGGAGAAAAAATGTTACAAATAACAAGCAAAGAAAATCAACTAATAAAGCACATAATAAAACTGAAAGAAAAGAAATACAGAAAAGAATACAACGAATATATAATAGAAGGCGTAAAAATTGTAGAAGAAGCAATAGAAGAAAAAGCAAAAATAAAACAAATAATAATATCAGAGGATGCAATAAATAGCGAACTAGTACAAAAACATCTAAAAGAAAAACTACAAAAAATAGACTATATACAAGTGCCATCAAATATATTCAAATTAATATCAGAAGTAGAAAAACCACAAGGAGTGCTAGCAGTAATTAAAAAAGAAAATGGCGGAGAAGATATAGATTATAATCAAGATATAATCCTTGCATTAGATGATTTACAAGATCCAGGAAACCTAGGAACAATAATAAGAACGGCAGATAGTGTTGGGTTAAATCAAATTCTAATATCAAAAGGAACGACAGATTCATATAACTCCAAGGTAATACGTTCAACTATGGGAGCAATATTTAGAGTCAAAATTGTAGAATGCGAAGATTTAAAGCAAACATTAAAAAGACTACAAGAAAATAACTTTAAGGTAATGGTAACAGATTTAGGAACAGATAAATCAATTTATGATATAAAATTACAGAAAAATGTTATAGTAATAGGAAATGAGGCAAATGGAGTATCAAAAGAAATAAAGAAAATAGCAGATACAAAAGCAATTATTCCAATGTTTGGAAAAACAGAAAGCTTAAATGCATCTATTGCAACAGGAGTAATTTTATATGAATATGTAAGACAAAAATTACAAGAAAAATAACCAAGGAAAGTGAGAAAGTACAATGGAAAAAGATAATAGAAATGCCTATTCAGAAGTAATAGAAATCCTAAAATTTTTAGATGATGAAAAAAAATTAGAAGCACTTCCAATTGAAATGTTAGAGGTTTTAAAATCAAAGGCAAATCCAGAATATAAACCTCAAATTTCAAAAGACATACCATTAGAAGAGCAAAATTTAGAGCCAGAAACATTATCAATTTTAGCGTGGATTGCAACCAAATATTGGAATGAAGAATTAAAAGAAGAAGTTTTAGATACTGCTAATGACACTCAGAAGGAAGAAATTCAAAATAGTCAAGAAAATATAGAAAACAACGTAGAAGCTGAGCAAGAGACTAAAATGGATGAATCAGAAGAAAATAATTTGGAAGCAATTGTGCAAGAAGAAAAAATTGATAATGAGAAAAACAATTTACCAATATTACATAAAGATTTAAAATGGTATGAAAAAATTAAAGAAAAAATATTGGAATTCTTTAGTAAAATATTTGGCAAGAAGAAAAAGGAAGGAAATACAATATGAGACCTGTAATGGAAAAAAGAGGCTTCGAATTAAGGCATGTAGTTTATATAATTATTTTAATAGTTTGTTTAATAGCAATTGGAATAGCGGTATATATGCAGTTTTTTAAAGACGAAAAGATAGGACTAATATTAGGAATTACAAAAGAACAAGAAGATGAAGAAATAAAACAATTGAAAGAAAATTTCCTTAATATTTTTGATAATAGTATAGATGTAGTATCAAAATATAATGGAAATGTAAAAAAAATAAAAGAAGACGAGGATATAGTATTAGTAGCATATAATACACAAGAACAAGAAGAAAACTACTCTGTAGATTTTAAAATACCATATTTTAATATAGATTCTGAAACTGCTAGAAATTACAATCAGCAGATAAAATCTTTATTTAAGGATAAATCAGAAAGTGTGCTTTCATCAACAAGTAGAAAAAATGTAATTTTTAATGTAAAATATAAAGTGTATGAAAACAATAATATATTATCTTTGGTTATTTTATCAGAGCTAAAAGAAGGAAATAGTAATGAAAGAATAATAATACAGACATATAATTATAATTTGGAAACCAACCAAATGGTAAATGTAAATGATATTATAAACCAGAAAAATATTAATACCGCAAATGCTAATAACAAAATAAAAAATGAAATAAACAATTCACAAGAACAAAATATAAAGCTTGCAGAATTAGGATATAATGTAACTGTAAGAGATACAAATAAAGATGAATTCAAAATAGAAAATGCAACTGAATACTTTTTAGGAAAAAATGGATATTTATATGTTATATATGCATACGGTAATGATGATTTTACAAGTGAATTAGATGTTATAATATTCAAATAAAAAACAGGGAAGCGTTAAACTTCTCTGTTTTTTGAAAATAAAAGGGGATGTCTTTTTGTTTAAGTTAATTGCTTGTTTCAACTAACTTGTATATAATATACTACTTAATTTTGTCCATTTTGTGAAAACAATGTGAAAAAAGTATTAATTAGAATTTTGTTCACCTAATGTTAAACTAATTTCTTTTTCTTGTCCATCACGGTTAATTTTTAATTTTACAGTATCTCCTATTGAGTGAGTATTTTTAATTTCGTTTAACTCATTCATAGTAGAAATTGATTTATCGTCAATACCAACAATTACGTCACCTGTTTTAAGTCCTGCTTTTTCAGCAGCAGAATATTCATCAACAGAAACTACATAAACACCTTTTACTAAGTTATATCTTTTTGCAGTATCATCATCTAAATCTCTACCAGAAATTCCAATATAAGGTCTTTTTACTTTTTGATTTGTTTTTAACTGGTCAATAATATCTGTTGTAGAATTGATTGGAATTGCAAAACCAATACCTTCAACACCTGTACTTGCAACTTTTAAAGTATTTATACCAATAACTTGACCTTGACTATTAACTAAAGCTCCACCACTGTTACCAGAATTAATTGCAGCATCAGTTTGGATACAAGTATATGTTGTATTTCCATCACTATCTTGTACTTTTCTATTTAAGGCACTTACAACACCACAAGTAATTGAAGTTCCTAAATCCAATGGATTACCTACAGCCATTGCAAATTCTCCTACTTTTACACTATCAGAATCAGCAAATTCGGCAGCTGTAAGACCTGTTTTATCAATTTTTAAAACAGCTAAATCTGTTTGAGAATCTTTGCCAATTATTTGAGCATCATATTGTGTATCATCACCATATAATGAAACTTTTATAGAAGTAGCTTCTGATATATCATAATAAGTTGATTCTGATGAAGAATCTACAACGTGGTTATTTGTAACAATATATCCATCATCACTAATAATTATTCCAGAACCAGAAGCTGTTGCTTCAGATGTAGTAGAACTACCTCTTCCTTGACCAAACATACTATAAAGTGGTGAAGAGCTTGTTACATTATAAGTAATTGAAATACCTACAATTGATGGTAAAATTTTATTAGCTGCATATACTGCTGTATCTGAATATTTTGAAAGAGATACCAAATCAGTATTTATTGTTCCAGAATTTTCAGACGTACTTGCTGAAGCCCCACTTGAAGTAGAAACTGAAGATCCCGTTCCAGAAAATAATTTTTGTTTTATACTAGGAACACCAAAACATGTACCTAAAACCAAACTACATCCTAAAACACCACTTATAAAAGGAACAGCAATGTTTTTTCCAAAAGAATTATTTTTACTAGGATGTGTAATTACATTTTTAAATTCGTTATCATTCATCATAATGACCTCCCATATTTTTCTATTATTATAATTTAATTCTTAATTATAATACAATATATTTGTGAAAACTTTGTGAAAAATAATGCATAAATTTGTGATTTATTAAAAGTATCAAAATTTCCCAAATGCAAATTTTGTCGAATTTTGCGATGAAAAGTTTAAACAAAATTAGCTAAAAATGTTGACAAAACTCTAATAGGGATTTATACTTTAAATTGTTAATTATATAATTTCATTTACAATATTAAAAATGGATGCATACATTTTAAAAATATTGTATTCAAAAAAGAGTTATAACTCAAAATTGTTTTTATTCAAATATTTTATTGAAAAAATATCCAATAATAAAACAAATAAAAAAATAGGAGGTAGATATAAAAAAATTTTTGAATTTAATTTTAAATATGGATTAATTTTTGTTTAAATTAATAAACTATAATTTGTACTAAAAGGAGGAGCATATAGATAATTCATCATATAACTTTACCAAAGTTTTTTTAGAAATATTGCAAAATAATGATAAACAAAAGATAATAACAAATATATTAAATGAAACTTTAAATTTAAAATTAGAAAAAATTAATTTTGAGAAAATAGAAAAATATAAAGGAATCTCAGAATATGAGTTTTATTTATTAAATCTTATTGGGATTACAAAAAGTGGGGAAAAACAATCAATTTTTATAAAAAGTATAAAACAGGGAAAAATAAAAGAATCATTATTTTGTATATGTGATTTAACTTATGAAAAGTACTATAAAAATAAGTCTAAAAAACTAAAGAAAATATCAATTTTGGAAACTCAAGAAAAAGATGAAAATATAAACAAAGTTTCTGTAAAGTTATTTGAGGACAATTTAAATAATGAAAAAAATATGGAAATTTACTTCATACAAATGTCTAAATTTTTAAAAAATATCAAAGAAAGGATTGAGAATATTGAAATAAATTCAAAAGACATAGTAATAATTGGAGTAGACAAAAATCTTGATTTATTGTGAAAAATCTATTATAATAAAATAGAAAAAAGCAATAAAGGAGTGATAAAAAATGAAATATATATATGAGCCACAAGGTGTATGTTCTATGCAAATGATATTTGATATAGAAGGTAACACCGTAAAAGATTTACAAATTATTGGTGGATGTCCAGGAAACACAGTAGGGGTATCAGCATTAGTAAAAGGAAAAAAAGTCGATGAAATAATTGAGCTTTTAAAAGGGATACCATGTGGAGCAAAAGGAACATCTTGTCCAGATCAAATAGCAATAGCATTACAGAAATACAAAGAAAAATATGGAATCTAAAATAAAGTGTTATAAAGAAAGTAAAAAAAGGTGGCAAAATTAATTGCCATCTTTTAATTTTGATCAGGTTCAATTCCCATAGCAGGTAAAACTTCTGAAAGTATTTTAGATACAACAGGAGCAGCAGTTTGACCACCTTGGTGACTATGGCCTTTAGGGTCATAAAGAGTAACAAGTATTGCAACCTGAGTATTTTCTATAGGAGATATTGCTGCAAAAGATGTTGTATAACCAGAACTTGAATCACCTACAACTGGTTCAGAAGTACCAGATTTACCACCAATAGAATAACCCTGAACTTGTGCATTTTTACCAGTTCCATCTGTTACAACAGATTTCATCATAGATTTTACTTGATTTGCAGTTTGTGTAGATAGAACTTGTCTAATTTTAGTTGTATCAAAATTTGTAACTTCTCCAGTATCAGTATTTGTCATAGATTTTACAATTTTAGGCTGAAGAAGGTTTCCGTTATTTGCAATAGCGCAAATTGCTGTAATCATTTGAAGTGGTGTAATAGTAAACCTTTGACCAAATGACATTGTTGCAAGTTCAACAGATCCTACTTTATCTAAATCGTGGAATCTACTTGAAGATTCTCCAGGAAGCCCTGAATTTGTTTTATCAAAAAGTCCAAATGCCTTATAATATTTATATAATGTGTTTGCACCAATTCTTTTTCCAAGTTGAATAAATGAAGGGTTACAAGAATGCATAAGAGCTTCTCTTAAAGATTCTCCCTCGTGTTTACTATAATATGGTGCTTGGTAATACCAACATTGAATTTTTTTATCTGCAACTTCCTCCACACCATTACAGTAGAAATCATTTGCAATATCTGTTTTAGTAATATTTTCCTCAAGAGCAACAGATGCAGTAATTAACTTAAATACGGAACCAGGTTCATAAGTTTCAAAAACAGAACGAACGTGCCACATATTATATATTCTAGAATTCTTTTCTTCATTTGATAAAGAATCCCAATTATCTGCATAATAAGAAGTAGGTGTAAAAGGACTATTTAAATCATAATTTGGATATGAAGCCATAGCCAAAATGTTACCAGTTTTAGGGTCCATAATTATACAGTTACCACCTTTAGAACAAGCATTTTCCTCAACAGCTTCTTTTAAGTATTTTTCTACAATAGATTGAATATTAATGTCTATTGTAAGTGTAAGATTATACCCGTTTTCAGCTGGAATAAAAGATTCTTGTGAATTTGGAATTTCGCTTTTAGATGCATCTGTAGACATTACAACCTCTCCAGAAGTTCCTTTAAGTATAGAATCATAAGAATACTCAATTCCAGATAAACCTTGATTATCAGTACCACAAGCGCCAATTACTTGAGAAGCTAAAGTAGAATATGGGTAGTATCTTTTAGAATCTTCATCAATATTTACACCAGCTGAAATCTTATTTTCTGTTAGCCATTCTTTTAGCTTGTTTACTTTTTCTTCTTCTTCTTTTTGAGCAATAGTTATAGAAGATTTAGAATTATTTATTTTTTCTAAAGTTTCCTCATAATTTAGCTCGAAAATATCTGAAAGTTCTTTGCAAATGGCTTGTTTTAGCTCATTTTCATCTGTGTATTTTTTACTTTTTAATTTAGAAGGATTTACAGATACAGTATCAACAGTTTCGCTTATTGCAAGAGAAGCACCTGTTGAATCATAAATATTACCACGTTTACTGCTTATTGCCTCACTTTTAACTTGTTGTTTAGATGCAAGTGTAGATAAATGAGTTCCATCTATTATTTGCAAATAAAATAATCTAATAATAAGAAGAATAAGCAAAACAACTGCAACAATCATTGAAAATTTTAGCTTTTTAGATGATACTACATTTTCAATATTAAGATTGCTTTTTAGTTTTGCAATTTTATCATCAGTTTTAGATTTTATTATTTTGTTTTTAACTTTTTTAGCAAGTTTTTTATTTTTTTTGTTCATATAATCACCATTCTTTTTGTTTAAAATGTTAAATTTTCACAATTATTTTATAGTAAAAAATAATAAAAATCAATAAATTTATAAAAAAAGGAGGAGAAATATTTGTTATCTAAAATTAAAAGTATGTCATTAGAAGGACTTACTGGTTATTTAGTAGAAATACAATCAGATGTATCGGGAGGACTTCCAAACTTTGAGATTGTAGGACTTCCAGATGTTAGAGTTAAAGAAGCAAAAGAAAGAGTAAAAACAGCAATAAAAAATTCAGGAATAGAATTTCCAAGTAGAAAAATTATTGTAAATTTAGCTCCAGCAGACATAAGAAAAGAAGGTACTTTTTTTGATTTGCCAATTGCAATAGGAATTTTAATGGCACTTAAAGAAATATCAAAAATTAAAATAAAAAATTTTGAAAGTACAATATTTTTAGGGGAACTTTCTTTAGACGGAAAAATAAATAGAGTAAATGGAGTTTTACCAATGTGTATAGAAGCATTAGAACTTGGAATAAAAAGGGTAGTGCTTCCAAAAGAAAATGCAATAGAAGCATCGATAATAAAAGACTTAGAAATTATACCAGTAGAAGATTTATTAGATGCTATAGAATATATTACAGGAGATTTAGAAATACCAAGCTATGTATCAAAAGAAAATATAAATTTAAGCCCTACACAAAATTATGAATTTGATTTTTCAGATGTAAAGGGACAAGAAAATGCAAAAAGAGCTTTAGAAATTGCAGCAACAGGTTCACATAACTGTCTTTTATGTCGGTGCACCAGGTTCGGGAAAAAGCTTATTATCAGAAAGAATAGTTACAATTTTACCAGATTTAACATTTGAGGAAGCATTAGAAATAACAAAAATTCACAGTATTACAGGAGAACTTGGCAGTAAAACAGGATTGATTACAAAAAGGCCGTTTAGAATGCCACATCATACAAGCTCACCAATTGCAATAATAGGAGGTGGAAGAAATCCAAAGCCACGGGGAAATAAGTTTAGCACATTTTGGTGTATTATTTTTAGATGAATTACCAGAATTAAAAAAAAGCACATTAGAGGTTTTAAGAGGACCATTAGAAAACAAATATGTAACAATAAGTAGAGCAAATATGGCAGTTACATATCCATCAAATTTTATTTTAATTGCAAGTATGAATCCATGTCCTTGTGGATATTATGGAACAGATGACGACAAATGTCATTGCTCTGAAACAGCAATTTCAAATTATATGGGAAAATTAAGTGGCCCACTTTTAGATAGAATAGACCTTCATATAGAGGTAAAGCCAGTAGAATATGAGAAAATTAGCTCAGAAGAAAAAGGAGAAACTTCAAAAGAAATAAAGAAAAGAGTAGATAAGGCAAGAAAAATTCAATTGGAAAGATATAAAAATTTAAATATATACTCAAATGGTGAATTAACACCAAAATTGATTGAAAAATATTGCAAGATTGATGAAACATCAAAAGAATTATTAAGAAAAGCATTTGAAAAATTGGGATTAAGTGGACGAGCTTATAGCAGAATTTTAAAAGTTGCAAGAACAATTGCAGATTTAGACGGAGAAGAAGAGATTGGAAAAAATCATATAGCAGAAGCAATACAGTATAGGAGTTTGGATAGAAAATATTGGAAGAGATAATAATAGAAATTTGATATTTATATGAAATTAGCATATTTGAGGGAGTGATATGAAAAAATGACTGTAATAGAATTGGAAAATAAGCTTTATCCTAAAATTTTAAAAAATATAAAAAAAGCACCAAAAAAATTATATATAAATGGAAATTTAGACATATTAAATTCAAACTGTATTGCAATTGTAGGTTCAAGGAAAAACACAAAATATGGAGAAAAATGGTGCAAAAAATTTGCCCAAGAATTTATAAAATACAATTTAACAATAGTAAGTGGAATGGCACTTGGAATTGATAAAATAGCACATAAAACAGCAATAAGAAATGGAGGAAAAACAATTGCGGTTTTACCGTCAGGATTAGAAAATATTTATCCAGAAGAAAATTTAGAACTATATAATGAAATAATTTTAAATGGAGGATGTGTGATTTCAGAATATGAACCCAAAATAAAAGCAAGTTCAAAGAACTTTTTAGAAAGAAATAGAATTGTAAGTGGATTATCTTTAGGAACCGTCGTAATAGAAGCAGCCTACAGAAGTGGGACAAGTGTTACAGCAAAAATTGCAAAAGAACAAGGAAGAGATGTATTTTGCATACCTGGAAGTTTAGATAACCCAAAAAGTATTGGAACAAATAATTTAATAAAAGAATTTGCAAAAATTGTAACATCTCCTAAAGATGTTATAAATAACTATAATTTTTTGCATAAAATAGAAGTTAATTCAAATACATTAGTAGAAGAACAAATTCCAGAAGAATATAAGAAAATTTATAGCTTAATAACAGATATTCCAATAAATATAAATGATATTGCAAAGAAAAGTTTATTAGAATTAAGAGAAGTTTCATCAAAACTTACAATGTTAGAATTAGACGGTAAGGTAGTGAAATTACCAGGAAATATGTATATTAGAGGTGATTTAGATTAACAAAAAAGAGTTAGGAAGTATTGGCGAAGAAATAAGTGCTAATTATTTGCAAAAATGTGGATATAAAATTATAGAAAGAAATTATAGATGTAGGCAGGGGGAGATTGATATTATTGCAAAAGATAAAAATGAACTAGTATTTATTGAGGTAAAAACAAGAAGTAATTTATGTTTTGGGAGACCAAGAGAGGCAGTAGATAGTTATAAACAAAACCATATATATAAAACTGCTAAATATTATTTGCATAATAATAAATTGGAAAATTCTTATGTTAGGTTTGATGTGATTGAAATTTATTTGAGAAAAGATAAGTATAAATTGAGCCATTTGAAAAATGTTGAAATTGATTTATAAAATTTACAAAAGTATACACATAACATTAAACTGCGTGTATAAAAATGTTAACATAAATTCTTGATTTTATAGCAAAAATATAGTAAAATACCTAACAGAGGTAAAAAAATGAGTGTATTAGAAGAAACAAAATATTTAATGAAAAAATATAAAATAAAAGCCAACAAAAGTCTTGGGCAAAACTTCTTAATAGATGACACAGTTATAGAAGACATAGTTGGAGGTGCATCTATTGGAAAAGATGACCTAGTAATTGAAATAGGACCAGGACTTGGAAGCATGACAGCTCTATTAGTAGAAAAAGCAAAAAAAGTTATATGTGTAGAATTAGACAAAAAAATGATTAAAATTTTAAATGACAGATTTATAGCTGATGACAACATTGAACTAATAAATGAGGATGTCTTAAAATTAGACTTAAATAAATTAATAAAACAAGAAAAAGAGCAAAATGAAATAAAAGATGTAAAAATAGTTGCAAATTTACCATACTATATAACCACACCAATAATAATGAAATTATTAGAAGAAAACTTAGATATTGCAAGTATAACGGTAATGATACAAAAAGAGGTTGCAGATAGACTAATAGAAATTCCAAGTGGAAAAAATACAGGAGCAATTACATATACTGTTTATTATTATTGTGAATGTGAAAAAATAAGAGAAGTAGAAAATACATGCTTTGTACCAATGCCAGAGGTTACATCAGAAGTAATAAATTTAAAACTAAGAAAAGAACCTGCTGTTAAAGTAGAAAATAAAAAGGTATTTTTTAATATAATAAAAAGTGCATTTATGCAAAGAAGAAAAACTTTATTAAATGCATTAGTAAATACAGGAGTGTTTAAATCAAAAGAAGAAGGTGCCGAGATTTTAAGAAAGCTAAATTTAAGAGAAGACATTAGAGCAGAAAAACTTACAATTGAAGATTTTGCAAGAATATGTAACTATTTTTGTGAAAGTATAAAATAAATTAGCAACAGATACTTAGAAAATTGCAAAGAAGAATATTTTTTGAAGTATAAATTCAACTTTGCTCTTTTAATTTACAAAAAAAGATGATATAATATAAAAAGAATTTAAAGAGAGGGAGGTATATATGAATCAAATTCTAATAACAGAAAAAATATATATAACTCCAGAATTAAAAAAGAAAAAGAGAATGTACAAATTTAATTTTATAATATCAATAATATTAATAGTAGTACTATTTTCTTTTTATGCGTATGCTGAATACGATAGAAACAAAACGGCAGATATATCACAGGAAATATTACTTGGAACAAGTAATACAGATAATACTACAATGAAAAGTGATAGTGATGTATGGATAGTAGCACTAGATGGAAATGACGAAACATCAGAAAATAATCTAACAATAACATCATCTTCATCTACATCTGATCCATATACAGGTATGACAGATACATATAAAGCTTCAAATGGAAATACTTATGAAATTGTGGGAAAAATAAAAATACCATCAATAAATGTAGATTATTCAATTTTATCAGAAACAAGTGATGAACTTCTAAAAGTATCAGTGTGTAAATTCTGGGGAGCTAATCCAAATCAAATAGGAAATTTGTGTATAGCAGGACATAATTATAGAAATAAAAGATTTTTCAGTAAAGTACCAACTTTAAAAGTAGGAGATATTATTGAAATAACAGATTTAACTAAAAAAACACAAAAATATGCGGTTTATGATAAATACACAGTAGATCCAACAGATACAAGTTGTACAAGTCAAATAACAAATGGAAAAAAAATAGTGACACTTATTACTTGTACAGATGACAGTAAACAAAGGGTAATTGTACAAGCAGAGGCAATATAAAAATATCTTTTCGAAAAATAATTTCGAAAAGATATTTATTTTTAGAGTTAATCTTGTTCTACATCGTTAAAAATAGGATCACTAAAGAATTCTATTAAAGTTATATTAAAACCTTCACAAACGTGTAGTAAAGTATCTAATTTTATAAGTTCTGTAGTACCATTCATAAATGCACATAGTGTAGAACGTGGTATACCAGAAGCTTTAAATAAGCCCCAAATAGACATACTGTTTAAATCTAAATAATATCTTATGCGTTTGCGAACAGCATCTGATAATTTCATTATATAATCACCTCAATTATTTTGATATATAAAGAAGTATAGCAAGAAAAATATTGAAAATAGTCTATTTAAACATACTTACAAGGATTATTTGTACACTTAAACTAAACATATTTTGTACAGAAAATAAAAAAATATTATAAATAAGGAGCTTGGGTTATGAAAAAAGTAGTAATAATAGGAGCAGGTGCATCTGGGTTGATTACAGCAATATATGCAAAAAGAAACGGAAATGATGTAATATTAATAGAAAAAAATGAAATATGTGGAAGAAAAATTTTAGCAACAGGAAATGGAAGATGTAATTATTGGAATAAAGACCAATCTTTAAGCCATTATAGAGGTTCAAGCTTAAAAAATATAGAAGATATTTTGAATGCAAAAAATGAAGAGGAAATATTGATGTTTTTCCGAAAAATAGGAATTGAACCCAAAATAAAAAATGGATATTATTATCCTTTTTCTAATCAAGCAATTAGTATTCAAAAAGCTTTAATATTAGAAGCAGAAAAACAAAAAGTAAAAATACTAACAGATTCGGAAGTTGTAGATATTTTAAAAAATGAAAAAAAATTTACAATTGTTTTAAAAAATCAAAACAAAATTGAAACAGACATAGTAGTATTATCAACTGGATCTAAAGCGGCTCCTAAAACGGGTTCAGATGGATTTGGATATAAAATATGTGAAAAATTTAAGCATACTGTAAATAAGCCACTACCAGCTCTAGTCCAACTAAGGGCAAATGAAAAATACTTAAAAGATTGGGAAGGCGTAAGAGCGGAAGTTTCTGTAAAATTATATGAAAATGAAAAAGAGATAGGAAAAGAAGTTGGGGAAATACAATTAACAAATTACGGAGTAAGTGGAATATGTGTATTTAATTTGAGTGGCAGAGTTTCAAAAGGCTTAGAGGCTTCTGAAAAAGAAAAAATAGAAATAAACTTTTTAGATGGATTGAATATAAAAAATGAAAAACAATTCATAAATTGGATGGAAAGCCGAAATAGAAATTTAAAAGATAGAAATATGTATGAAGCATTAGAAGGAATTTTGAATTATAAATTAGTGAAAGTTTTGCTAAATTTATCAGAAATAAAACCATATCAAAATTGGAGCGAATTAAGTGAGAATCAGAAAAATGAATTAGCAAAAAATATTACAAAATTTAGTATAAATATACTTGGAACAAATTCATTTGATAAAGCCCAAGTATGCACAGGAGGCATACCATTAGATGAAATAGATACAAAAACGATGCAATCTAAAAAAGAAAATGGACTTTATATAACTGGTGAAATGATAGATGTAGATGGAGATTGTGGTGGATATAATTTAGAATGGGCTTGGACAACTGGAATGATTGCAGGAAACAGTATAAGTTAGGGAGGAATAAAATGATTAGAATAAGGCAAATAAATGTAGCAATTGACGAAGATGAAAACGAACTAATTACTAAATGTGCAAAAAAATTGAAAACAAATAAGGAAAATATAGAAGAATATAAAATAGTAAAAAAATCAATTGATGCAAGAGATAAACAAAATATTGTTTTTTGTTATGAGGTTGATATAAAGGCAAAAAATGAAGATGAGATATTAAGAAAAAATAAATCAAAAGATATTTTAAAAGCACCAAACACTCAATATGAATTTAGAATAACAGGAAAACAAAAAATGAAAAATAGGCCAGTAATTGTAGGTTCAGGACCAGCAGGTTTATTTTGTGGATATATGCTTGCAAGTTATGGGTATAAACCAATAATTATAGAAAGAGGAGAACAAATAGAAAAAAGAGTAAAAACAGTAGAAACTTTTTGGAAAGAAGGAACTCTTAATAAAGAATCAAATGTTCAATTTGGAGAAGGTGGCGCGGGAACTTTTTCTGATGGAAAATTAAACACAGGAATTAAAGATAAAAACGGTCGTCAGAATTTGGTCCTGGAAACATTTGTAAAATGTGGAGCACCCGAAAATATCATGTATGATTCAAAACCTCACATAGGAACAGATATTCTTCAAATTGTTGTAAAAAACTTAAGAAAAGAAATAGAATCACTTGGTGGAAAAATATTGTTTGAAAGTAAGCTTACTAACATCGAAAAAGAAGGTGGTTTTTATAATTTAGAAATCAATAATTCAGAAAAAATTCAGAGTCAAATATGTATTTTGGCTATAGGTCATAGT